>ULSA01005490.1_pt1 | contig 30493 bp, 27 predicted proteins | sample 1955951 | NCBI WGS metagenome assembly ULSA01 (sample SAMEA4835697, study PRJEB28245) | human gut metagenome | biome: gut microbiome; material: fecal sample | place: Denmark | collected 2008 | reverse complement strand
CCCGCCATAAGGCTTCATTTGCCGTGCCGAACAATCTGGAAATCCTTAGACTCGCCAAACAATATGAAGTGCCAATCATTCTCGGCAGCGATGCACATGTTTCTACCATGGTAGCCAAGTATGATTATCTGGAGCCACTTCTGGCCGAGACGGAATTCCCTGAGGATCTGATACTTAACACAAGCGCAGAACGCTTCCTGGGATATCTCAAGAAAATCTAGGGAAACTATATACGTGATGGCAACTAGAAGCCTTGTTTCAAGGACAAACAATACAGTGGCTTATAAGAAATAAGGGGCGAAATTCCGTAATAATGTAAAATGTTACGGATATTACAAACATTCTCCGTAACTTTCAACTCGAATTTTTCTTTATTCTCAATAAGTCGTTGTACCTTTACACGCAAATAGGAGTAACATGGATAGAAGTACAATCATTGACATGCTACAACAGCGAGGCGGGTTCATCACTACAGGCGAAGTGAAAAGCCGTGATGAATATGAACAGCTTCGCCGTGCGACAGAAGACGGAACGCTTGTGCGGCTTCGCAATGGTGTTTATGTGGAAATGTCAGCATTGGCAAATAACATGATAGATGTGGAGCGTATAGTTCCGCATGGAGTGCTTTGCCTATACAGTGCTTTTGCTCATTATGGACTTTCCACACAAGTGCCTTCCGCTACATGCATTGCCATTGAAGCCAAGCGAAAGGTGCGCTTGCCTGATTATCCTCCCATTGACCTCTATTATTGGAAAAAGGAGAATTTGGAGTTTGGTATAATCAAAAAGTGCATATCGGGATATGACGTACTCATTACAGATATGGAGCGAACTGTCTGTGATGCTGTAAAGTATCGAAACAAGATAGGACTTGACGTTTGCGGTGAAGTGATAGACAACTATCTCAAAAAAGAAAACCGCAATATATCGCTACTCCATGAATACGCCCAAAAACTAAGGGTAAAAAACATATTGACAACATATTTGGAGACAAGACTATGACAAAAAATATAGGGAAGTCCATTAGGACACGTTTGCTGAACCTCTCCAAAAATGAGAAGCAAGAATATATGAAAGTGTTGGTGAGATACTTGCATGAACGCTTACTATTCCGTATCTCCGCAAGTCCTTATAAGAGCCACTTTCTGTTGAAAGGAAGTTCGTTGTTGTTCGCCTTAGATGGTTTCAAAGCTCGTCCGACCATTGACATTGACCTGTTGGGAGAGCGCATCAGTAATGACAGGGAAAACCTAAAAGAGGTATTCCAAAAAGTATGTGCCATTGAATGTGAAGACGATGGAGTTACTTTCGATACTCACTCGCTTGAATTGGAGCCAATAGCCGTTGAAAAGAAATACCCAGGTACTTGTGTAAAAGTGGTAGCTCACTTAGATACGATAGTACAACAGGTATCTGTTGACATAGGCTTTGGTGATGTGGTAACCCCTTATCCTCTGTCTTTGGACTATCCATTGCTGTTGCCAGATGTCCCTGCCGTGGAATTGTATGCATATTCATTGGAAACGCTGATTGCGGAAAAGTTTCATGCAATGGTTGACCGTGACGAAAGCAATAGTCGTATGAAGGATTTCTTTGATGTGTACCAGTTGTTCACCAACCATGAGATTGACAGAGAACTCCTTGCGGAAGCTATTGTCAGCACATTCAAGAACAGAAACACTCCTTACCGAGAAAACCTTTCTCTTTTCACGGAAAAGTTTGCTTCGGATGCCACACGCAATATTTGGTGGAAGGCTTTCTTGAAAAAGATACGTTGGAAAGAACAGATTGACTTCTCCGTTGTGATGAAGTGCATCAAAGATAACCTACAAGAATATTGGAGAAAAGATACTTTAGGGTGATAGCAAAAGGGGTGCATTCGTATGTGAAACACACCCTTTTCCCCTTTGTTTGAATTGGCAAATTTAAGGAAGATAAGCCACGTGCAATCTTGATAGTTATTGCCGACAGGTATATTGTTCCCAAAACAAAAACAGCTATAAGTTCAATCCCGCAAACCTTCGATTCGCAGAGCGGCACACTTCGCAAAGCTGTATGCCACAAATATATAAAAATTTGAAAACATAAAGTCCATCTCGGCAAAAAGTCTCAAATAATGCCAACGTGTTTCTAATCAATGCAATTTAAAAACATATGTAATAGTTCCTTGTTGGAGTAAAGGTGCTTCGTCATCGGAATTGAAGCGAGTTGCAAGTGCAGCTTTTCTGGCCGAACGCCATAGTTCGGAATTATTAACGGTAGTTCCCCCTGCCCCTGGTTCTACTTTTACGACGTTCCCATATTTGTCAACCCATATAGACACAACAACAGTCCCAGACTCTTTGACATTGTATTCCGGTTTTGCAATTGTCCCCACAACAGTTCGCCCTTCCAGAATGATACCGTTTGATGAAGAGACCTCTACCATTGGCGACAAATTGTTCTTGCACTCAAATTCATATCCGGAATATACGATAAAAGACGTGCTGCCTTTTTCATAATAGCTCAGATTTTCATTATCTTCCATCCGAAACCTAATCTCCGTGCATTCAAATTCAGGATCATATATCCCTTCTCTCGCGTCTTTGATATTGACCACTTGATCTCCAAACCGAAACGAAGTCGTACTTTTAACAATGATATTGCACGGCCAGTTCTCTTTCCGTATGTCCGAATAATTATATTTGACGGACTGAATGACAAGAGTGTCAGACTGAACAGGAGGCTGTAATTGTCCATGGGCGACAATGCTTAAGCATAAAGCAACAATAACCAAATAAAACTTTTTCATCTCATGAAAGTTTGATAGAATATCCCAAAAATAACTAAAATAATCTGTATTTCCGCTAAAGTCTCAAGGGCAAAGTGAAACCGGACTAAAGCCTGTGGCGTCCACTGTCTTTCCTCTTGGCCAGGCCCATATGGAAAGACTTACATAGGAAGCGGCCGGTCATAATGGTAGCCGGCAGCGTCCAGAAGATCGAGCAGTCTGGAAACCAGTACGGATTCTCCCGGAAGACGGTCATGGAGAAGGATTACGGAACCAGGCTTAAGCTGGCGTATAATTCTGTCCAGAACCAGATTTCGAGATTTGTCATCCTGATGATAATCCCTTGTATCGAAACTGCGTATGGACCAGCCGACAGTTTCCAGACCAAGTTTCTTGACCGCATAGGCTATCGTCGGATTCACGACGCCGAAAGGGGGACGGAAGAGGCGGACATCACTACCGGACAATCTGTCCAAGATAGACTTGCACTCGGCAATATCATTGACCATGAGCCTCTTGGAATAGAGAGGAAAGGTATTGGCATGGCTGAACGTATGAATTCCGACTGAGTGGCCCTCGGCCATAATACGCCTAAACAAAGGCTCCTGACCCGTCACATTCTTGCCGATGATAAAGAACGTTGCCACTGCACCCCTAGCCTTGAGCACATCCAGAACAGCCACAGTTTCAGCACCTGCCGGCCCGTCATCGAAGGTCAGATAGACGACCTTGTCGGCTGTTTTCGCACGGCAGAACGCCTTGAGATACACACCGGATCTTATACTTGCAGACGCCCACACGAGGAATGCAAGAATCAGGATACAGGTCAATGTCAGAAGTACGGGGAACATAACTAATCCGACTCCGCACGCAAAAGAATCATCTGCCCATCGGCATTGACATCATCCTTCACGAGTATGCATGTTCCGGGATGGAGTGAAGCATTGGAAAGAAGAAATCTGGACATTACTACCGGCAGCATCGTCATAAACGCGCCAACTTCATGTATATAGCTGCTGCACAAGACATTGACAACTTGAGAAGCCGCACAGGCATTGACAAAATCATTGACAGGGACTGATGACGGAGCGATTCCGAGGAGACGGTATGAAGTGGTTTCAGGACGCGCTCCCGACACGACAAATGCGCTCGCGCCCTCGCCCAACGGCATCGACTCATAGATTCCCATATAGCGTCTGAGCCGGTCAACTGTCTCGGTAACTTCATCGAAGGAACCGACAAGGACAGACTTCGACGGGTCATCGGAAAGCAACATCGATGCATCTGTCAATGCCGCTGACAATCCGGCCCCGCGCTGCACGTAAGTCATGTTGTATGCACGGATTTTTCTTATCAATGCTATATAACCTGAGGCTGTATTGAAGGTAGATTGCATGAAAGGCGACGGATTCAGAAGGTCCGGCATATCCAGCATATTGTCAGCGAATGAGACAGTGTCCTTCATGAATCCCATTCCGGTAAATGTCACGATACCAGCGACATCAGATGAGTCAATGACTTCCAGTGACTTGAGTCCGCAGCAGACAGCCATCTTCAGCAGTCGTCCCATCCTTCTTCGCAGATTGGCCTCCTTAATAACAGGCTTATAGTCAGGTTCTTCTGCCATTATCGGAGATTCCGGAGCATTAACGGAATCATATCCGTTGCCGCTGATGACATTGAAGGAAGACAGCCAACAAGGGACAGGCGGTATGATAATTTGACTACTCATCTTCTGAAATGGTTGAAAATACGAGGGATACACAATTGCCGCTGAAACCGAATGCGGAACTCAGCACATGGCGCGGAGAGATTTCGCCTCCGTAATATGGAACGAGTCCGGTCTCAGGTATCGGAGTCACTTCACGCCAAGATTTCATAAAAGAGAAGTCATTGTCTGCCAATGCCTTACAGCACAATGCCGCCTCGATTCCTTCTGACGCGCCCAAAGTATGGCCGAAGTAAGGCTTCATGGAACTGAACGGAGGGACCTGGCCTCCGAACACGCGCAGCATCGCGTTGCTCTCCGCAAGGTCATTGATTTCGGTTCCTGTGCCATGAGTATTGACAAAACCTATATCTGACGGGGTCAGACCGGCCTTTTTGATTGCAGAAGACATTGACAATCCCGGTCCTGTGCCTTCTGGTGTGCTTGCTGTCTGATGATAAGCCTCATTTGCATTGCCCCAGCCGGAAAGACGGCACATCGCACCGTCACTGACTTCGGAAAGAACAAGATAACCGGCACCTTCGCCGAGATTAAGCCCTGCACGCGAAACATCGAAAGGACGACAGATTTCCGTGTCAAGGATGCGGAGGGAATTGAAGCCGTTCAATGTAAAACTGCACAACGCATCTGTTCCGCCTGCTATCACAATGTCCGCAACTCCGGCCTCGATGAGACGTGCACCATACATGATTGCATTGCCGGCTGCGGAACAAGCTGTGCTGATGGTAGTTGCAAATGAAAATTCAGGTAACAGGCTTCTGCAGAATGCGGCCATCGCATCGGTGACAGCCCCGGGTGAATGCATGCGGAGGTAATCCAGATCCCCTTCTTCAGAGTCATGACGATGAGCTCTCCAGAACACCTCGCTGAGGTCCATTCCACCGACAGAAGTTCCGTTGATGAACGCAATGCGGGGACTATCCCCGAACAAATGTCCGGATTTCACACTCTTCACGGCCTCGGACAACGCACACAAGCCCAGCAGCGCTGTCCTACTGATAACGATTTCCGATGCAATGCCAAGTTGCGACTTAAGTTCAGTATCAGATGCAGACACCTCAGCCACAGGCAGTTCCAGAGAAGTTTCGAATCTCTTTGCCGCACCATGATGCAAGATGCCTGAAGACACATAGTTCTTCACACATCCTATCGAAGTTCCGGCAGCAGAAACGACGCCCGCGCCATTGACATATATCCCCCGCCCGGACATCTTACTTCCGGTTTGCCGTGATATAGTCAGCCATTGTCTTGACTGAATGGAACACCTGCTTTCCCTCAGCAGGATTCTTCAGTTTGATGCCGTATTCCTTGTCCAGAAGAAGGATAATCTCCAGAGCATCAATAGAATCCAATCCCAGGCCTTCATCTCCGAAAAGAGGAGCCTCCGGATCGATGTCTTCTGGTTTCACTTCTTCAAGGTTAAGCGCTTCAATGAGCTGCGCCTTCAGTTTTTCTATGAGTTCTTCCATTTTATTCCATTGTTTCAGTTCTTGCCGGCCACAGCAAGTTCTTACTCGCAAGCCGACCAAAGTTCAAATTTAGCGAAATATTCTCCATTCAGAAAATCAAGATGCCCGATGATGCAATATCGCAGGTCGGATGCCCCCGACATCAATGAAGCATAATGCTTCAGATCCGACATCGTCCTGTCATCAGACCAGAACCACGTATTTTCCCCCTTGATATGATGCCTGATAGAGATTTCCCCTGCCACGACATTCGGAAGCGTATATACGAACACTGCCGGACTCGATGCCGCATCTCCTTCTTTGTCAATGATTTGCTGATGTTTCATATCAGTATCCAGACAGCCGTACTTGCCGGACAGGACCATTCCGCATTCCTCTTCGCCGAAATCTATCCCGTCCAGAAGCCAGGCCGCTGCTACATATCCGAGTTTGCACAAGTCATCCATCTTGTAGAACTTCATATTGTTCTCCCCTCTCGACTTGAATGCTTCTCTTATGAAAGTTCCGAAATCGGCAGACTTATCCGTAAAAACTGCACTGTCATTGACAAGAACCTCTCCTGCATTGACCTCTACTGTTCTGAATCTCTGCATTTTGCGCGGACTGGCTTCGCGAAGGCACGGTACCGGTCCCGCTTCAGGAGACGATGTGAGCAGGACTGCGGCATTGGTTCCCCCGAAACCGGATGCAGTCTTGAGACAATGATTGATTTTGCCGGCAGGGCTTGACAGGACCAAATTCTTCGTTATCAATCTGTTGGATGCGCACACATTGAGCGGCACACTTACTCCGGACTTTTCATATCCCTTGGTCCCGGCGATTATGCCCTCCTGGATTTCCGCTGCCGCAATTATGGTTTCAATGACACCGGACGCTCCCATCGTATGTCCGAAATAAGGCTTCAGACTCTGAACCGGAACATCCTGGACTCCGGCAAGACAGGCGGCCTTGGACTCCATCTCGTCATTATATGCGGTAGCCGTTCCATGCATCTGCAGAAGGTCGATTCCGGCAGCATTGACCCCGGCCTCCTTCATTGCATTGCGCATGGCGAAAAACAGCCCGTCACCGGTCCTGGACGGCCCTGAAATATGATTCGCGTCATCCGAAACCGAACCTCCATCTATGCTCACATATCCCGATTCAGAATCCAGACCGCAACTCCACATGACCGGATTCGATGTCAATGCAATTGCTCCGGCGGCTTCTCCGAGATTCAGTCCGCACCTAAATTCGTCATAAGGACGGCAGAAATCCGGACTCAGTGATTTGAATGAAGCGAATCCGCTGGTAATGAATCGGTTCTGCGTATCAGCCCCGACCACGATAACCATGTCGTAATCCCCGACGAGCAACATTCTTCGTGCAGCCACTATGGCGGAAACGCCTGAAATACAAGCATTTGAGATTATACGGATGTCGGACTCCGGGACTCCGGAAAACTCAGAAATGCACCTTGTCATCGACGAAAACAGGACCTTGTCGTCATCTGACGGGATGAAAGGACCCGATCCGCAACGGCCTTCAAGAGCCGAGATATTGCCCTTCGCCGTGGCTACCACGATACCGGTGCGACCATTTCCGAGAGCATTTTGCAGTTCCTGCGGAAGGCTCAGGATCAATGACTTAAGGCAGCCGCATGTAAGGATTTCGGTGCGGGTCAATGACATGGCTCGTTCCCCAAGGCGTTCTCTGACATTGACATATACCTCTTCCGGAATTATTCCGGCCATCAGGGCTGATTGGGTGATTCTTGAACCGGAAGTCCGTGCCACTCCTGTCTCACCTTTCAGAATGGCTGAGAAGTTCTTCCCGACGCCTTCGCCGAGCGGCGTAATCATCGATGTCCCGGCTATATATACTTTTCCGTGAAACATATTTCAAGAACATTTTACCAGACTGTGTCCGTATCCGAGGCCGTCAGTGATACTTTCCACCTTCAGGCCGGCTTCATTGATCATAAGTTCCAGACGCTCACTGAAGAACATCTTGCTGTTTCCGTTTGCCATTGCCGTGAAATAGACGCTGGTCTGGGCAAGGTCAAAAGATGCCGTATCGAAGTGCTGCCTGTCCCATAAAGTCTCCATAATGAACACTTTGGCTCCAGATTTGAGGGAGGAGGCCACCCTTCTGAGGATGCTCACGACCTGTTCTTCTGAAAAACAGTCCAGAAACTGGCTCATCCACACGACATCGAAACCGCCCTGGATTTCAGTGTCTTCTTTAAGGAGATCGCCCGGATAAGTATGAATTCGTCCGGCACCGGGCTTTCCTGATATATTATTCTGGAGAAGTCCTATTTGCTGAGGCAGGTCCATCACGGTAACATTGACCTCAGGATATTTCTCTACGCATTTCAGTGCGAATCTTCCGGTATTTCCGCCGATGTCGAGGACTGACCTGACATTGTCTCCGAAAACCAGAGGCATCGCCTGCTCGAATGAGTTGTCCGAATAGAAATGGTCGAACCCGAACCAGCTTTTCTGTACCTGCTCCGGCAGAGAGGACAATCCCTCATAAAGAGTCGGCCAGTCGCCAAGTTCCTTGAGGCCGGCTGGGCGCCCCTCTCGAAGAGCCTCGTCCAGATGGAAAAGCCCCTTGTAATTCACGTCATGGTTGAAGTCAATGTCGGCACGCACCATAGGATCGTTCAGGAGGAACCATCCTATCTTGCTGACAGTAAATCTCTTGTCATTCAGAAATACAGTTCCGGCGGTCAAAGAGGACTCCAGAAGGACAGCGACGGCATACACCGACAATCCTGTCTTTTCCGATATTTCTTCGACTGTCATTCCGGCAGGCGTCTTTCTCCCGGCCTCTTCGAGCATACTGAAAATGCCGTACTTTACCATCAGGCGGCTTACCTGAAACACTATCGGCGCGAAGGCTATCTTGTGTGCCTCGCGCTGCGCATCCTGTGCTGACATTCTGCACCCTTTGTACTTCGGATCCATATTTTAGGTTCTTAAATTCCAGAAATCATAATAATTGTACCACTGCTCGGGATGAGGTCTCAGTTCATTTTCCAGAGAGACTGTAAACTGCTCCACGACAGCGTTCTCGACTCCCCTCCGTCCTGACGGGACATCAGCCTTCAGAAACTTGAAGCTGTATGTCCTATGTGCTTCACGGACAGCATAATAGAAGATTACCGGCACGTGGATTCTCGCAGCGATATGGAACGGGCCGAACGGGAGACGGATATCTCTTCCCAGCATCTTCCCATCTAGAAGTTTCTCTTCATTGACATATCTGTCCGCCATGAAACAGACAAGCTCACCTCGGCTGAGAGCCTCCGTTATCATGAAGACGTGGGCAATGTTGTCCTTATTCACAGGTATGATTTTGAATGCTGCGTCAGGGTCCTGATTCTTGGCCAGGACTTCCTTGATATCAGCATGTTCATTGTCATACATTACCAGATTCAGTTTTGCTCTGAATTCCTTGAAGAATGGCTCCCCTGCCGCCCAGTTTCCGAAATGCGCACCCATGACTATGGCCCCGTCCCCGGCCAATACCGAATCGCGCATAAGTTCGAGATTCTCAAACTCAAACCGGAATCTGTCCTGAAGACCCGCGGAAATGGCGAATCTGTCAATGATAGACTGACCGAAAGAGTAATAGTTCTTCCAGATGAAAATGGCAGACTTCAATACGCCGTATCCCAGAACTTTTCTGGCATAATGCCATATATCTACAGTGGAACGAGGTGCCGCCGGGATGAAATAAAAGGACACAAAAAAAAGAAGGACATAGGCTGTTCCCAGTCCGCAATGCTTTATCAGAAATATGAAGATTGCGTAACCAGTCTTTCCTCCTCTGGATTTGCCCTGCCAGCCTCTTGCCATATTACATATTCAAGTTTAGCAAGCTATACCATTACTTGCAGATATCCAATCTTTCACAGAGAAAGTCATAGAAATCGGCAAAAGTCTTGACTGATGCGAAATCTTCTTTTTTCATGACATAGCCGAAATTCTTTTCCACAAGCACGACAACATCTACTATATCCAGGCTGTCGAGATCCAAGACTCCCATCAGTGATGCATCCGGCTGCATGTCAGCCACATCCGCCTCAAACTCTTCAGACAACACTTCATTGACTTTATTTATAAGTTCTTCTCTGGTCATTGATTCAATTCTTAAAGTCCGCGAATTTAGTCATTTCTCGCGTCTTTTCAAAGAAGGCCGTACTCGCAAGCATATTAAGTAACCTTCAAAAAATAACCTGGCTCATCTTAAGGAATCCTTACCAAAAGGCACTTTCCGAAAAAATGTGAGCCTGTTCGCGGGAAATATATTAACTTTGTAATGCACATAAGTTTGCAGGCCTGAATTTGTTTAGACGACAGACAATGACATTGAAAAATTTCATCTTGACAGCATTCCTTGCGGTCATGACCGCATGCAATCCCGGCGTGTTCGTAAATGACATCGGGCCTTCGGCCAAGGAACTGACTTTCAGTGCGGCTGGAGAGACCAAGGAAATCAGATTCAACAGCAGCGACTGGGGAATCATCGAAGTGAGAGCCGGAATGAATGTATTGAACGTGACTGTCTATCCCGACAATGATGAGCCGTTCACGACAACTTTTCCGAAACTTTACGGCACCGGCAGGATTATAGTGGATTTCGGAGACGGAAGCGAGTGGAAAATCGTCAGACCGACTGGAAAATCCATGGTCATCACTTCTGGAAGAAACAACATGTCCTACTACCGGTGTTTCTCCATAATATTGTCCAACAATGTGAGCCAGGAGTCAATCGATATTCTCCAAAAGTCAGGTTCCCAGGATTCTGACGATACAGGTCCAGTCTCTATCGGGCTTAATGATGTCCAGGATAATTGTCAGACTCCTTCCTGCAATATTTATCAGATATGAAAAGGCAAAGAATAACTGTGTGGCTTCTTGCTGTCTTTGTCGGGATGTCCGTCTCGGCATCTCCGGTTTTTGGGTATGACGGGTATGACAATAAAAAGGTCACTCACCATGTCGGCCTGGACGCCAGGGGTTCGTGGCTGGTTCCGACGCATCAGTTTTTCAGAGGAGAGAACAAATTAGGAAAACCTCTGGACAAAGCAGTCTCCGCTCACTTGCAGTATTCGTTTTCTTTTCCGGAGTCGAGTGTCTTCGGACAGATTTATCCTACTGCATATCAAGGAGTCGGAGTGGCATGGAACACCTTCTTCGACCCCGAGGAAATGGGGTCACCGGCTGCCGTCTATGTTTTTCAGGGTGCCCAAATAGCAAAGATCGGGAGGAAGATTTCGCTGGATTATGAGTGGAATTTCGGCGTATCTGCAGGCTGGCATCCATATCGCGAAAATCTCGACGGAAGCGGAAGGGAAAATGTCGCCAATCAGGTTGTCGGGTCCAAGGTCAATGCCTATATCAATGCGGGGCTCATGGTTTCATGGAGGCCCACACCGGCATTGACCATCAACGGAGGCATTGACCTGAGCCATTTTTCTAATGGCAACACGGTTTATCCGAACGGCGGCGTTAATCTTCTGGGCGCGAGAATCGGCGTAGCCTACAGCTTTGGTGCCGAGAAAGTTAGGGAGCCGTCGCTGGACAATCATGCCCTCTTTTGCTCCAATGATTTCATGACCGGACTGAAAAACCGGGAGATGGAAAGGTCAGATTTCAGCAAAGATTTCAAGCATAGGTTTTCGGTAGATATAACCGTATTCGGCGCCGGAAGGGCAAAGGGAATAAAGAGAGACAATGAGAGCTTTATCTGCAAGGGCAGATTCGGCATTCTCGGCGTCAATGTCAATCCGTTATACCGCGTCAACAAGTTCCTCCAGGCCGGTTTTTCCGTGGACGTGCAATATGATGAAAGTGCCAATATCCAGAACCACGTAGCCGGTACGGTGGCCACTGACACAGGCTACGAACTCAGATTCTATCGTCCACCATTAAAAGAACAGCTTGCAGCAGGCCTGTCGCTTCGCGCCGAGCTGATGATGCCTATTTTCACTGTCAATGTCGGTATCGGCCACAATGTCATATACAAAGGCGACGACCTGGCCGGTTGGTACCAGATCGTCGCTCTTAAAGCAAGCCTTACAAGTCATATTTTCCTGCATATCGGCTACAAACTCAACAAGTTCCATGATCCGAACAATCTGATGCTAGGTGTCGGTTTCAAGTTCGGAGGCAGCCGGAAGATTTGATGTCATTCGATTTTCACCATGGCCAGACGACTCATTTCGAGTTCGCCGGGATGACTTGAGTACATTGAATGATTCTATTTCTTCAGAACCGGCAGTTCCAGATATGAAACTGCAGATTTGACTGTAATTTCCGAGGTTTTGTAGGCATCAGCTGTCGCTGTATTCTGGTTTTCGACCCATGTCTGAGGGTTCATAGCAATCAGTGGAAACCAACTTCCCTGCACCTGCACCATAACCTGATGTCCAGGCATGAAGATGTGGTCAATGTCGCACATCGGAAATTCCACTCGGACTGTTTTTCCGGATTTCACAGGTTCTCCCTTGTCGAATCCTCCGCGATATCTGACCGGCATCACGTCTCCCCTGACAAGCATCTGATATCCGTCCGGACGGACGTCAATGAGTTTCACGATAATATCCGCGTCCGCGAGCTTTTCCGCACCGTCAACGCTCATTTCAATGACAACGTTTACCGGTCCCGCAAGATGGAGTTCTTCTGTCAATGTTTCCGCGCGATATGTCAGGACGTCTTTTCTTTCTGACGCAAATGTCTGGTCAGCAGTCATATATGCACGGTCACGGCTTGTAGCATTGATATTCATATATGGAACCGGATTCTTCGGGTCCGAGATTATTCGGCGGCTGCCTTTCTGTGGTTTGCCGCTGCCTTCCATTACGAGTCCGCCGTTTCCGGAGAGATACAATTTACTGAATTTCATATCTTTAGGCGGCCAGACGTCGTATGAGCTGGTAAGTGTGGCAGCATTGACCCCGACCATTTTTGACTTCATTGTCTCTGACGACGGAAGTACATTGACCTTGGCCGGTGCTTTTCCTTTTCCTTCGAGGTAGTAGGCGAAGAACGGGTATTCGATGCAGTCCTGGTACCATGCGCCTGATGCTTCGCCGAAGTATGCCTCCGACAGGTGATCGATGGTTCTGTTGTTCCATCCGCCGTGGTACCATGGGCCGGCTGCGAGGTACAATTCGCTTTCCGGGGACAGTTCTTTCATCTTGTAATATGTTCTGAACGCGCCGTAGCAGTCTTCCGCGTCGTAGAATCCGCCTGTGACGAGCATAGGGATTTTTATGTCAATGAGATGAAGGCTTGGATCCCTGTCGATCCAGAACTGGTCGCGGTCAGGGTGTTTCATCATGTCTGACCAGAATCTCAAGCTGTCTCCGAAGAAGGCTGAGAGTTCGTCCATCGGCTTGCCTCTGAAGTACTCGTAGATGTCTTCCTTGATTTTTACGAGGTTTGACATGCCTACAGCAGATGGTTTCCTGAATTCTCTATAGAATCCGCCTCCAAATCTGTAACTATCTGTAAGACAGAGCGCTCCGTTGTGGTGTGCGTCGTCACCCATGTACCAGTCAGTAGCCGGCGCCTGAGGTGATACGGCCTTGATGGCAGGATGCTTTGCCAATGTTGCCATAGTGGTATAGAATCCGCCATAGGAAACGCCTTTCACTCCGACAATTCCAGTGTTTTTGGTGTTTGCGAGCAGCCATTCAACGCTGTCATATACGTCAGTGGCATCGTCTGTCTGCACTTTTCCGTCCACAACGACTGTGTCTGCCGCCCCATCGACTCCGGATATGTATGGTCTCATGTTTTCGTAAGTACCTGTGCTCAGTAATTTACCTCTAACATTCTGTACGACAATGATATATCCGTCCGCGACATAGTTTGCCATATCACCGGTCAGTCCGCTGTAATACACTCCTCGAATTTTTCCGTTCTCTGTTTCACCCGGTTTCAGTCCATATGGTTTCCGTGAATACGGTGTCAATGTCAGCATGATCGGAGACTTCTGTTTCCCGATTCTGCTCAAGTATTCGTCCGTCGGTTCGTATATCGCCGTGTAGATTTTTTCTCCGTCTCTAACTTCGACCATGACTTCCCTCTTAGTGTAGTTTTCATTAAGCCATGAGTCATTTACAACCCGTCCGTTCTGGGCCGATGCGATGGTAGTGCCCATCAATAGTGTTTGCACAATGGTCAGAGAAGCTGCAATCTTAAGTTTTGTCTTCATTATCTAGTGTTTTTAGTTCTGCTTTATAGGGTTTGCGTCCTTTGGACGCTGTCTTTCCGCCCCGGCCGGGCGAAAGAGAATGTAAAGTTAGGATAAGAAACGCAGAGGCGCAAGAGGAGAGGGGGAAACAAATTTTGTTTTCTCACACCGTCTTCCAAGGGTGATGGCCTTAATCGACACGTCATAGATTTTCGTGATTGGGCATGCCTGTATGACATTGACAATGCCCTAGGGCCATTTGACGTGGCAGAGTTTGTCTTTCATGAGGTGGTTCATGACTAAGATACATCTGCGTGGCTATGCCGCGTGGACACCCGCGGAATTTTAGAAGCATCCGTCCGGGACGAATTCCGGCAGTCGGGACGATGCCACGGCCCTCTCTGTAACACATTGATAATCAAGGACCGTTTATTTTAAGCGTGGATTTCCGATGATTTTTTGGCCACAAATCCACATCAAATTTTATAACACTCTATGAATCAAACTATTGCAAAACTCGATGTGGCGCCGTCCCGACAACAAAAGCGCGGAATCTCGGGACAGAGGGCTTCCCCCCCCTTGTCCAGGTTTTATCCCTGACCCAGAAAGAGCCTGTTAGTGTATAATCTTAATGCGCCCATAAAAAGCAAAAGACCCGCCCTGGTTCGCTGTTCAAATGGGAAGCTTGGCGGATTCTGTCGCTACAAATATACAAATAATCATTGATAATACAAACTTCTGAAGAAGAATTATCATACAATATAGATATCCGCGCTCACATATGGACAAGTCTGATGAAAGACATTGACTCAATCCGCAAACTCTGCAACGCTTAAACGCTTTCTTCCGGAACACAGCGAAAAAGAATCGGCTTCTGACAAGTAATCTGTAAGAATTTCGGGGAGAATCAGTATATCCCATAAATGCGCAACCTCTAATCTTGGTTACATTATCAGGAATCACGACTGATTCCAGACTGGTGCAGTCACAAAATGTCCATTCTTTAATGCATGTTATACCACTTGGAATCATGATTGACTTTAGACTGGTACAGCCGCTAAAGGCCTCTGCTTCAATCGTTTTCACACTACTAGGAATTTCAATTGATTGCAAACTCCAGCAATCGCTGAATGTCAAATTTCCAATTTCGGTTACACTATCAGGAATTACGATGGATTTCAGACTAATACATTTGACATTGTTACGTCCTTTATCTACACCACTAACATAATGTCTCATTCTGAAGAATCATTCGGGACCTCTTCACGGAATCTTTTCACGAACAAGGAACGGCCTTCGAGTTCTATGCCCGGCTCCCTATGCATCCTGAAGCCCTTCGGCGCGAGGATGCTGCATTTCAATCCTGCATCCTGTGCCGCCTGGATCCCCGCTTCATCGACGCCTGTCTGGCCGCCCGAACGGATCATGGAGAACTTGACACCCGAGTCCGCCAGGTCGAGCAATACAAGTCTCAGGAGTTCCCTGATTTCGGAGGTCCGGATGCAGTACTTGTCAAGGGTGATCTGACTGTTGCCGGCAATGTTGAGTTTCAGCTCGTCCGTCTTGAACTTCGGATGCTTTCTTATCCGTTTGGTTATTGCTTCTGCAAGGCTGGACAGACACCTTTCCGACAGGTCCGTCGGAATCGTAAAACCGACATATTTGTCTCCCGCAGCATTCCTGGTGGTAATCTCACCCGGAGAGTCCATGTCCACGGCCAATGCCAAAGTAATGTCAGACCATTCCGCATTGGCCCAGGTACGGTGGCCATAATTGCGCTTGGAGTCTTCCATGAAGACAGGCTCAATATCATTGATCCAACGATACTTTTTCTTCACGCCGGTATTGTTGACCGCGTTTTTGTTGTTCCTATTCATATCCAGTTTAATTTCGATTATTCATTTTGCCTGACGGCAAAGGTATTTACCAGTTCCGCCAAAAAGTGGCATCAGTACAAGGACGGCCTGTCAGTGAAACCTATGTAACACAGCAGTTCCTCATCACCATAGTATTCCCAGCTGAAGAAACCATACTTGTCCGGTTCAGTAATTACCTTATGATACCCGAGTTTTCCCCCTTTCATGACAACGTTATCTTGTGAGGAAACAGATTCCTTGCGGATGTCACATTTGAATTCCTTCTCAATGAAACTTTGCCAGGTGCTGTCATCCTTGCCGTCGTCTTTCTTTATATCCATCCATTGCTCAATCGGCATTGACTCCGGCTTATTCTCGACAATGAACTTTTCTACATCCTCAAAGCGGACTTCGTCAAGATCACTGAAGCGCAGCAGCCGCAACTTGAGTTTCGACAGAGGCACGTTGAACAGATTCGGATCCGGAATCCGCCCTGTGATGTTGCATTCTTCAATAAGGGATTTCAAGATGTCAATGGTCGAAATCTCAAGGCTGTTTACCAGCCTTATCAGTCCGTCGGCCAATGACTTGTCCTCCAGGGTATCCTCTATTACCTCATTGATGACATCGAACTCAAGATTCCCGAACTGCTTGACATACCGGATACGGCCCGGACGTCCGATCAGGTTATCATCCAGCGAGAGTTCGTTCGTTGTCAGGATGTACAGTTTCCTGCGGTGGTTGTACACTCCGTCAATCATTTTCAGCAAAATCTCCGACTCTTCATCGAAAGTCTTTTCTGCCTCATCTATGAGGACGGCGGCTTCGAAATTGAGCGCCTGGATGAATTCCAGCAATCCGTCTACAGGCTTCGAAACGACTATGGTAGGCAACCCGAGCCTGTTGCAAAGTTGCTTGGCGGCGATGGTCTTGCCCGTACCCTTCAATCCGTTGAAGATGACACCAAGGTTCTTGCCCGACTTTTGGAACACGTCAGAGTTCCATGTATGGATTATATGGTCGTTGATGGCTTTCCCTTCAGTTCCATATACCTTGAAATTGACGATGAAAGATTCCGCAATCTTTTCAAGACCGATGCGGCCCGTCCTGGCGTCAACGTAAATCCGGAACACGCCGTTCCCCGGAGTGGAAAGCAATGTCGCGGAACCCGGAATCGGGAAAAGTACGCCACCTTCGTTTATCCACTTCTGTCTATTGAGGTAATTGTCCGTACATGGTCCAACGTCCTTTGGAGAATCCTGTCTGTCAAGGACATAGAACTCCAGATCCGTCATCGTTCCGTCATTTCTGCATCCCGCCTCCTTCTCAACGTGGCTGAACTTGAATCCTCCCGCCAAGGCCACCTTTCTTGACGGTCCGTTGTCTGGCTCAAGATAGATTGTGAGCCTGTCCGCCTTCCTGACATTGAAAAGATATTCCTTTATCCAGGACAATGCCTCCGTCATGTAGCCATTCCCCTGGAAAGATGTTTCAATGAAATAGCAGATCTCATAATCCACAAGTGTCCCCTGCGGCAAGTTGATTTCTTTCGGGGTGAGGATGATGATACCTATCACGTCATCCTCATCTTTCCTTGAGATGATGAGCATGTTGTCTGTCCGCATGGCCCAACGGATTTTGCCTTCAGCCTCACTGACGTCATCCATTTTCTTGAACCCGGTCCGCTCTGCAAGACAACGAGTGCTCATTATCCGGAACACCTCGTCGATATGTCTTTCGCCAGGTGTCGCAATCACCAGCCTGTCTGTAACTAATTCAACCATATTATCTGTTTCCCTTTATCTTGTTGCAGTTCCAAACTGCCTATTACATTGTTTTCGTACTTATTATACCGGAAACTTAGCAGTTTCTTTCACCAGGAGATTGAATTTTTACTTCCCGACACTCACCATCACTATATTCCCAGAGACTGTCGCAGACATCATTCGCACTTAACAAGCCGAAATCATCCAAATCACTCCACCCTCCGAAAACTCCGCCGATGTTCAATCCATAGAATTTCATTCCGGAAGCCTTCTGCTCATCTATCAATCTCTTTACGGAATCATCAATCTCGACCCATCCGAAATCCGAGATACAGAGGATATCCGCCGTGTCGAACTTCTTCTCCCTCGGCATTATATCTTGGAAAAGCCACTCGAACACGGCATTTTCATTATTTCCTCCCATAGAGACATCGGAAAGAAACTCGAGGAGTTTGTTCCGGTCCTTTCCCAGCGAATCCACACGCATCATCTTGTGGGAGTCCGAGTAGGCGACGATCAAGACCTCCCTGTGACGCCGTTTAGCTATAATGGTCACGGCATAGGCCAACTGGATGGCAATCTCCAACGGTTCGCCACTCATGGAAGAACTCTCATCCACACAGATGATGACAGGTCCGTCCTTATGGTCATCAGGACGCGAGGACTGGGATGCTGAAGCAAAAACCTGGAGACGTTTCTCGGCAAAATTCATGAAGAAAATGTCCTGAGTGGCCTTCTCCGACAAAAGGACCAATTCAGAAGGGAGCAGCGCGGAAAGATTATTGCCGACGGTTATCCCTTCAATGTCACTCTTTGACGCCACTGAAAATCTTCCCCTTGTTTCCGTCACGTCCTCTCCTGCCCTGCCTATAAGCAAGGCGAGCTTCTTCAGTGATTCAGGGATGCTGCGAAGGTAAATGTTCTCCCTTCTCTGCTGCTCCAGCTTCGAATCACTGGCGCCGATACCGGTAAAATCGTCATTTTCATCATCATTGACTTCCAAGAATTCCTGAAGTCCGGACATATCTGGACCCATTCCCTCTTTACGTCCTTCATCATTGCCCCCATCGCCCTCCGGGATATTGACTTTTGTCGACAGATTTCCCTCCAGATCCATTCTGGCCTTCTTTCTAGCCTTCTGCGACGACTCATATATCCGCCTCCTTCTTTCCATAAGCGCCAACCAGAGAGAGAAGAATTCCTCTATCAGTTTATTCATTCTTTCTTCAGTCAGACGCCCCGCCGCACGTTCACTTTCGAGCCTGTCCGCAAACGCTTCCAGTTCATTGGACGCATCCTCCCGCCACATCATGACGGGCTTTGCCGTATCCAGAAAGCGTTTGTCAGCCATCACATTCAAGACAGTCCGGCGGACAGGGTTGTCTTCCACCTCGGCCCGATCCAGCAGAAACTGCGAGATGTCACTGCCTGAGAATTTGGCGACAGCCACTGCCAATGTCATTGACCGTATCAACTTATCCTCTGCCATTATACTTCTGCAATGTCTTTGTCATCAATGAATAGTGTTGGATGTCCGCCAGGAACACATTGTCTTCGACCTGCCGACGGAACTCCGCGAGCATAAGACCGGCGCCACCAATGGCAGAACTTGACATGGAGGCATCAGCGCATGAAACTGCCACGGCATTCTTCTTCCGTAGCCGATAGACATAATTATTGATGGCCACAGCCCCGCTTCTCGGGGACTTTATAAGAAACGTGACCTCCGACTCTCCGGCAAGGTCCACCAGGTCGTTCCCTACAAAGCGACCCGGGACGGCTTCCGGCGTAAGCTTATTGTAATCGGAAATTCTGATCCTGAGGGACTCCCCTCCTGCATCAATGATATAATGGACACCGTCCGGGGAGAAGAATTCTTCCTGACCGCTGCGACTTGACGGACTTGTCTGATGTCTTGTGACCGGCCAGGTCATAGAATCCTTGAGAATGGTCTTGGCAAGTTCCTCACATATGTCCTTCCCGACTTTGGGAATCTGGTTGTCGTGATCCCATATCATGTGCTCCATCAGCAGACAATCGGAGTAATCCACCTGACACCGCCCATTCAGGAGAGCGGACATCCGCATGATTCCCAATATCTTCTTCCACCGGCGGTCTGACACATACGGCACCTCGTGCTCATCCGAGTCGTTTTCCTGCGCCTGTCTTACAATCAGAGTCCTCAGGTTATAGATAAAATCCATTATGCTCTCCGGGACATCTATGTCCCTTGAACTGGAAATCAGCGACCGGTATTCTTCATCACTGAATGCCAGCTCCCTATCCACACTCGGTTCCGCACTTTTTCCGGACAGCAGAGCCCTGAAATTCAGCCGGTCACCTATGGGACGCACAATATAGCGAATAAGGAAACGGTCCCAAAGTGCTTCAAGTCCTTCCCCTTCAGCCGGAAGCTCATTCGATGCCGAGATGATACCTTTCAGGGGCAGTTTCAAATCCTTGTCACCGTTGCGGAATATCTTCTCATTGATGGCAGTCAGCAGCGAGTTCTGTATTGACGGGCCGGCCTTCCAGATTTCATCCAGGAATACGATATCCGCTGTCGGCAAATAGCCGTCAGTCACTCTCTCATACGTGTCACCATCCTTAAGTTTACTGATGGAGACGGGACCAAATATCTCATCCGGTGTGCTGAAACGGCTCATCAGGTACTCAAAGCTGCGGGCATCGCGGAATGCCATTTTCAGTCTCCGCGCCACCATGCTTTTCCCGACACCCGGCACACCCAGCAGAAAGATGCTCTCGCCCGAGAGCGCCGCAAGCAGGCTGAGGCCAATGACCTCGTCACGTTCATAGGCCCCGGCACTCATCGCATCCAAAAGGCTTATAATCCTGTCTCTAAAATTGTTTGTCATATCTTATTTTTAATCGGTGAAACCATATCCAGGACATCATCCATTGTCAATTTCGAACTGCAGTCCGTTCCCGCCAATATGGCATCCGAAATCTCTTTCTTCGTTTCATGCAGACGCAGGATCTTCTCCTCAATGGTATGCTGAGAAACCAGCCTGATAACCGTTACCGCACGTCCCTGTCCCAGGCGGTGGGCCCTGTCCTCGGCCTGCTTCTCTATGGACGGATTCCACCACGGGTCGGCGATGATGACATAGTTCGCCGCAGTAAGATTCAGTCCCAGTCCTCCTGCCTTCAGGCTCACAAGGAAGATCGGACAAACGCCGGACTGGAACTTCGTGACAAGCATCTTACGTTCCTGAAGCGGAGTGCTGCCATCCAGATAGAGGTAATTGTACCCTTCCTTCGTGAGCATCCTGCCGATGATGTCCAGAAATGAAGTGAACTGTGAAAAGATTATCACATTGTTGTTTCCTCCCGCCATCAATGTGGACATGATGTCCTTCAGAGCATCCACCTTGGAAGAGCCTCCTTTCCATCCCGCAGTCACCAGCTCCATAGCATTGGCCATGAGGCGAAGACGGGTCAACTCCGCAAAGAACTCCACCTTGATATCCCGTGCAAGTGTCCTTTCCTTGGCGGTTTTTCTCTTCTTGTACTTGAGTTCAAGCCTCTTTCGAGCCCCCTCATACACAGCCATCTCATCGACACTCAGGTGGACCGGATGCAGATAGCTCACCTTGTCCGGAAGGTCTCCCAGCACCTGTTCCTTGGTCCGACAGAGAATGAACGGCTGGGTAAGACCTTTGAGCAGTTCTCTCTTGTAATCATCCATTTCAGGCCCGTTGATGTATTTGTCCCGGAAACTGGTCCAGGTACCCAAAAGCCCCGGATTGATGAACTGCATCAGGTTCCAGAGTTCTCCCATATGATTCTGCACCGGCGTTCCCGTAAGAATCAGCCGGCTTCCGGCCTGGAGAGACATCGCAGCCTGTGACATCCGCGTCGTTCGGTTCTTTATCTGATGGGCCTCGTCAAGGCACACCACGTTCCAGCCGACAGACTTGAGCAAATCAATGGATGTCACCATTACGCCATAACTGACCAGGAACAGGTCCCCGGCCACAGCACTCTCTATCGCAGTTTTTCTGTCCTGCACCTCATTCAGGACCGTAACATTCAGCGAAGGAGCGAAGCGCTCGGCTTCGGCAGCCCAGTTGGGGACAATGGATGTGGGCGCAACCACAAGGGATGGTCCCGTATCTTTCTTATGAAGCAGAAATGCCAATGCCTGTACGGTTTTCCCAAGGCCCATGTCATCGGCAAGACAGGCTCCGGCACCCCAGCTGTCAAGACGCACCATCCACTGGTAACCCTGCATCTGGTAATCACGCAATGTCGCGCCAAAACCTTCCGGAAGTACCGGCGAGGACTCGTAAGCCGACTCCATACGTGCGAGCAGGTCCTTGAATCCTTCATCCATCTCCGCATGCAGACCTCCGTCTTCGCCCAGCACCTTTGCCAGAGCACCTACCTGAATAGCAGGGATACTGATGCGTCCTTTCCTGTCAGTTTTGCCGAGCTCCGAAATCTCAGCGAGATGCTTCTGTAGAGTCTTGGACATCTTGGCATATTCCTTCTCCCCTACTTTGATGTATCCCTCTATATCAGAGTCCGTCCACATTGCAAGAATTTCCTCCAGAGTCCTTTTCTTGCCGGACACCTTGACGCTCCCTTCAACCTCGAACCAGTTCATGTTTGTGGATACGGAAATGTCCACGTCCTTCGATTCCGATATTTCCGAGAATTTCAGAATCTCGCCTTCCGGCCATTCCATAAAGTATGACTGCGGATTGTCATGGACAAATGACATCAGCGCAAGCAAGTGCTCAGGAGCAGAGAATCTGGCCGTCTGGTAGTCCTCATAAGGGATTCCAAGCTCCACCTCGAAGAATTTCCGGAGAACGTCATAGTTCTCATACTCACTGAGAAGGTCTCTCCTGACGACAACCGTGTGACCTTCCAATATGTCATATACGCTCGCCCCTCCTTCACCCGGAGAGAACCTGGACATCCCTTCCACAAGCGGCACCGCCTGGACAGTCATCTCATAGTCATCTTCCACAGGACGGACGCGAACCGCAAGAACCGGCGAGCCGTCCTTCTCCTCTATCCTGCCGAGATCCGCAAGATCAGTATGAAGTTCTACAATCCCGTCCAGTTTCTCAAGCGTCTGTCGCAGTCCTGCAAGTGCCGACGAGGGAATCGGCCCCATCTTGAGCATCCTGTCGATGACCACCCTCTGTTCCGGACTCATGACAATGACATGATAGACACCATCTTCATCAATGGTCACCAATGATTCCGGAACGGATGCACCTGCGGATTTCGGAAGGGAGACATTAGACTCTATCCTGATTTCCATACCCTCCGCACGGAAGGACAGCCAAGGTGATTCCACTTCCACAGTGGCCGGAGTGAAGTTCTGATTGTAATACTCCCCGACGAACACCCTGTCGCTGCCGAGAAGCAACGGAAGAATCACCGGCACCTCAGGTTGGCCGTCAATGCGTCTTCCGTCGAGTTTCCGCAGCGCCGCTGCAACCTTGATGTCCGTAGGAGTCATCTCCTCGTATTTCAAGTCAATGAAAGTGCTTCTCTGATAAAGCGTTCCACCATCCCAGCTGCCGTCAGGCCGCTTATTTTGACCAATGATTGCTTTCAGTCGAAGTCCTTCCAGGAAATAGACGATCCTCTTGGCAGCACGGTTCTTTTTCTCTGCGGCTTTTTCCCTTATATCGGAGAATATTATCTCCCATTTATCCCTCCGGTATATTTTTCCAGTCATGCCGGAGCCGCCAAAAAATTGCTCCAGCAGGGCCTTCCTGTCGGCAGACATCGGCAGATAAGGTGCCAGTTCATTCTGCAGTATTGCGGCCGACGGAGGTACCGACAGACTGTACTTGTCCTTGATGCCGCCAAAGTCAATGCACTTGAAGAAGTTAAGGAGAATGCAGCAGAACGCCTTGGTCTCGACGGTACTTCGCTGGGCCAGCAGTTTTGCCACTTCTCCTTCCACATGGTTGGCACACACCTCTTCCTCATTAGAGATGTAGGTAAACAGGATCCGCACCGGTGCCATGATGGGAGAATAGAGGTAATGACGGTGGTTCCGCATCAGATCCACCGATTCCTTTATCCTGCGGCTGCCTGCAACGGATGGCCGCACGGTACAAAGATAGAGCGTGATACCGTAGAACCATCCCAACAGCGGATCAGAGAACATCCCTTTACATTCGGCCGTCATGCCATGCAGCCGGAGGGATTCCTGGAACAGGCCATACGCATCATCAGTACGTCCTTCATAAAGCGCCTTGATGGCATCCGCCCCATGAGACCACATCGTCGGATAATAGCATTTCCTGGCTTCTGGCCAGTTTCCGAACTGAAACAAATGATAGGCCGAAACCATGTCATACACCTCGTCCGTTATATACTTGGAACTGTCGGCATAACTGGCGAGCTTATTCCAGAATTCTTCTGTCAATGTCCCATCCGCAAAGCGCATCCGGAGCAACCGTCGTATGGACTGCAGGACTTCCTTTTCGGTCAGCAGCCTAAAGAGGCTTCCGTAATTTTCCGCATCAAGGAGTCTCTCTCCAAGGTACTCTCCAAGGTCCGCCCTCAGGAAAGACGGTCTGGCGATTCCGCGGAGAGAGACGGCATCCTGCCCGTGAAGAGCCGTTCCCAATTTCCACAGCCATGATGCCGTGTCCGTGCGGAACTGGCAAGTCTTCTCCACCCAACGGGGAATGTCGAAATTATCCAGCGCGACAGCCACCACATTGAAAAACACCCGAGGAGACACTCTCCCATCCTGTACGTACTGGGAATGCTCCAATATGACAAGATCAGTCTTAGCTTTGGAACAGTTCCTTCCGTACAGCTGCTTCAGAACATAGTCCCCGGGAATGTCTCCAAGATATGCCACCAGACAGAGCAGTTTCACCTGCTCCGTCTCCAATCCCGGCAAAGCCGCATATCCTGTATTTCCATTTACTGCCTTCTTTTCCATTGCGTCAAATATAGCTCAACAGAATGCCATAATCTGGCACCTTGCTTCCTATTCTCAAATCGAGTGTTCAACTTGTCCACAATCGTCATCGCGTCCGTTATACTATACAATTCAAATCCGAGATTCTTACACTTGTTTTTGAAAAGATCTTTTGGGAATGCAATTCGGATATTTTTAGAGAAGTTTTATTTTTTGGCTGCAAACGGTTATATTTGTATTGTTTGCCAACATTGGTTCGATTTGTGAACGGATATTGTATTATGGAGGACGGAATATGTTATACCCGATAGGAATACAGAGTTTTGAGGAGATTCGTAATGGTGGTTATGTTTATGTGGATAAGACGGCGCTCATCTATAAGCTGACTTCCACCGGCAAGTATTATTTTCTGAGTCGTCCGAGACGATTTGGAAAGAGTCTGCTTGTATCTACTATGGAGGCGTATTTCAGTGGTAGAAAGGAACTTTTCGAGGGGCTTGCGATGGCGTCACTGGAGAAGGACTGGGTGAGCTATCCTGTTCTGCATCTGGATTTGACGGGAGCTGCATATTTGTCTATTGATGAACTTTATTCCAAGTTCAACTCTTTTTTATCCAAGTATGAAGAGCGTTATGACATCTGCACAGGTGAACGTGTCGCAAGTGTCCGCTTTGAAAATATTATAGATGTCGCATACCGAAAGACCGGCCAAAAAGTCGTTATTCTCATTGACGAATATGAAAAACCAATAATCGACAACATTGACAATCCTGAACTCATGGAGCAGTTCAGGCGCGAGCTTCAGGGATTCTACAGCGTCATAAAGGGAAAGGACAATGCCATCAGATTCGCATTCCTGACGGGAGTGACCAAGCTTGGTAAAATGAGCATCTTCAGCGGTCTTAACAACCTGAATGACATATCGATGGATGCAAGATATGCTGATATCTGCGGAATAACGGAGCAGGAATTGAAGTCAAATTTTGGCGAAAGCGTGAGGATGCTGGCGGAAATGAACGGGCTTTCGGAAGAAGAATGCTACAAGAAATTGGCATCAATGTATGATGGCTATCATTTCCATTATAGAACGCCTGGCATATACAACCCGTTCAGTCTTCTCAATACATTTAACGCCAATGAGTTTAGGATGTACTGGTTCGAGACTGGGACGCCGACATTCTTGGTAAGATACTTGAAGCAAGGGAACTATAATCTGGACAATATCTCGAAGAATGACGTAGCGGTAGAGACATTGACAGGTGCGAACTATGTAAGCCCGGCTCCGATAACATTGATGTATCAGGCTGGATATCTCACGATAAAGGACTATGACCAGAGATTCAACACCTATAATCTTGACTATCCTAACGAGGAGGTAAAGAGCGGATTCCTGAATTCGTTAAGTCATCTCTATGCTCCGGCATTGGCAGGCGGCGAACTGTCTGTCTATCAATTTATCCGTGATATTGAAAAGGGCGATATAGAGAGTTTTATGAATCGTCTCACTGCATTTTTCTCAGGAAACGGCTACATGATACAGGGCGATCTGGAACTTTGTTTCCAGAACGTGATGTCGATAATGCTGAAAATGATGGGGCTCTATGTCAAGACAGAATACCAGACATCCAACGGCAGGATTGACATTGTATTTGACACAGACAAGTACGTCTATATCATTGAACTGAAGCGAGATGAATCCGCCGAAGTTGCACTGAAACAAATCGAGGAAAAAGGTTACGACAAACCGTTCCTCGCCAGCGGAAAGCAGATAATCAAGCTCGGCATCAATTTCTCTTCTAAAACCAAGACGATTGATGGCTGGGCTGAGGGCGTGACACCCTCTACTGGATCACTCCAAGAATGAAGTCCGATGAAATCTCCATAAAAGATGAAGCGCAAGAGCAAGTCGCCGTAACGCCCGAAACGAAAGCGAAGGATTCGGAAATTGTCAAATACAGCCCAACAAAATGCCAGTCACCTAATATCCTGATCTAAATCGAGTGCTCAAACTTGTCCAGAATCATCTGAAGGTCCGGGGAGAGAATATCATACGCCTTGCGGGAGATGTCTTCTGGGATCTGTCCTGCAGCTCCGGCGATTGCTCCAGCCATACAGGCGATGGTGTCAGAATCTCCGCCGATGGAAACCGCCAGCCTGACGGCATCTTCAAAGTCCATTCCTTCCAGGTATGCCCGGATAGCCTGCGGACAACTGCCCTGACAGGAAACGTCGAAACCATATCCTGGACGAATCTCGTCAATGGTGAAATCAAGACCATATCCGAATTTCTCTTCCACGAATGTCCTGACTCGCGACTTGGTATCTTCAGAGAATGCGTCGCCGGACTCCCGAACAATGAATACGCTTGAGGCTATGGCCTGAGCTCCTTTTATGCCTTCAGGATGGTTATGGGTTACCTCCGCACTTATCTTTGCAAGATAAAGGCATTCCTCCATTGAATGAGCGAACAATCCCACCGGGCTCACACGCATTCCCGCGCCATTTCCCCAGCTGTTGTATGGTACCGCCAACTCGTCAGGCACATAGAGCCACTCGATGAACGTGGGACCATAACCGATGTAGGGATCAGAACGGCCAATCTCGCGCATAAGTTTCACCAACCCGGCCGGAGAATGCATATGGTCCTCCGTCAGCCACTTGGCATTGGCCAAAGTCATCATCGTGTCATCCGTGAAATGGCTGGATGTCTGAAATAGCGGGAAATCCTTCCGCTTGATGTTGTGGAACTCATAAGGAGAGCCCACGATGTCTCCGATTATCGCACCGATCATATCTCAGTATTATTTCTTTTGTCTTTTCCGAACCACTCGTATCCGTTATACTATACAATTCGGACGCGTGATTCTTACAGCAAATAATCAGAAATTTAAGAATTTCACGTTTTTCGTTTATGTCAGGCCTATGGTGCCCGATGATCATTTCATTTTCTGCAGCAGGGTGATCAGTTTCTCAAATGGAATTCCTTCCACATCATCCTGCCCATGTTGACATCGTTCAATTGCTTTACCAAGCGCTCTTGCCCTATCTATAAAGTTGCCGGTCCTCACATGTTGCCTGCTTGCCCCGCAATGGCAACATTGATAACTGACGGACGTCGTCCCGGTCATCGGATTTCCTGCAAATGAATATATGCAGGCATCTTCACCGCAGTCGTCACACTTGAAACACAGCCATCCGTTACCTTGCTCCCATAACTTCAGCAGGGTGCCGACGGCTATCGGCCCCTTTATGCCATATACATAAACCGGCGCCGGCGACAAGAACAGCTCACGATGACTGTATATATACTCCCGGTGTCCGACAATGAGCTGCAGATTGTCGGACAACATTAACAGCGAAGTCATTTTTGAACAAACATCACAGTTCTCCAACATAAAATCCATTTATCAATTCTGGTTTTCAATTACGTATACAATAAAATGGTCGTATTCTTACATAACCTTACGCAAAATAGAAGCAAAATAAATCATTTCCAATGAAAGAATCCTTTACTTTCTCCGTATATGTTATCAAACTCTATAATTCAGATGAAACTCAAATTTATCAATGGACCCTATGGGTATGCCCGTGATGTAAAGGCATTGGAAATATTCGAAAATGCGGTAAACAATTCCGAGTGGCTCGACGAAAATGATTCTCTTGTTTCAGGAGATATGGTGGGATTCAATTTCGGCGATGACGAGGTAAGGGCTACAGTCGAAATCGGAAAGGAAATCATTGAAGTTCATATAATTTCTCCTCTCAAGTACGATTATGCCAGGTCGTTGCACATGTCATTCTTCAGCCGGAACAACTGGCTTAAGGATGAAAACAAAGTCAAAGCCATAGTCCATAGGATATTGACAGAACTGTACTACGACTACGCAATGGTCAAATTGCGCAAGGACGATCTCGTGGCTCATTCCCGGGGTTACAAGTCCTTCAGAGAATCGTTCCTGGAGCAGGAAAGGGAAAGGACTCTTGTAGCCAGAAAGGAATGCGCCATGGTCTCAAAGACAAGCGGACAGCTTAAACGGGACTTCAAGGCAGGGAAATACACCGAGAAGGAGTACGTCGCCCTGAGAGCACCCATCCACCAGAAAATCGTAAAACTTCTTGCAGAATCGGAGATCAGGAATCCGTTCCATCAATACTTCAGGGAATATCTGGACCTGTGTCAGTTCGCATCGAATCCGGAATTGATCATAAGGCACTTCATCGGTGACATGGACGTGACTGAAGATGACGGGCTGTCATGTCAATGATGGTCGGTTCTTTGAGCCGCACACTTATAATGCCTGAGGAACGGCGGATAAGCCGCAGACAAAGATACAAGCTGAGCGAAATGGTCATGAACAGGCTGTCCTTGCTTCCGGAATCCAACAAGATACTTATAGATTGCCTGTTATATTCTTTCAGTCATCCGGACACCAACTACATTGACCTGTACATCGAAAAGATGGGGCTTACCGATGTCAAAAGGAATGCGATTGAGGTCAGGAAACGCAGGGCTCTCGACAGGCTCAAGGAACTGCTTGGCGGCAGACGGCCCGACTACCACGACATTTATGTGTCACTGCGACGGTCCTACGACAATGCCGATGACACTTCTGACACGATGCCTTACCTTCCCGAAGACGGCATGCTCGGTTACAATGGCATGCGCAAGCGAATGTCTTCAATGAAATCCACCTATTCGGCATCGGATCTAAAAAGGATTGCCGACGACATCGTCAACTGCTGTAAGGAGAATACGAAATAAGGCTTTGAGTGAAGCATAAGCGACTTGCAATGTAAAGAGTTAATTGAATTTTTCCATTATCTGAACACTTTTCTACTATTTACATTAACTTTATTGCATAGAAAAAGGAAATGATATACTTGTTGGCAACAAGTCTGTCACTATTCCCATATAAGACACAAAAATCTCAGAGATGTTCAACCTTTTCTGAGATTTTCTTTTTGTTGTCAGCAGCAGGCACTTTATGCTTGGTAACTATAGAAAAAACAGAAAAACTAATATGTTTTCTATAGGATTTGCTATATTCGAGAGGATATAAGAGCGTAATAATGATAGCACCACCAACAGACACATCACTTATTTTGAGTGGATACTCATTCTCATTATACAATCTTGATAACTTTGAGAAATCACTATTGTTGTAAACCAACTTATTTTTAACGATATGGCACAAAATTTCTTTTCGTTCTCCTTACATGAACGCACACAAGACGCGTTCGTGGCATGGCTCTGCTCATGCTACAATGAACCGGCAACTTCTTGTTTACACAATGTTGCAAAAGAATTCATAGAGGAACTGCTTGGAGTAAAACGGCCTGGAGTAAGCGTCAACTTCCAAAGTGTAGAAGTCGAGACTCAAATATATGATATCGATATCCTGCTTACGCTTAAAAACGTGAATCACTCAGGGAATGACCACTACGTGGTTATTGAGGACAAGACCAACTCCAAAATACACGACAATCAACTTGTACGTTATATTCGCAATCTCATTAAGAAGAAAAAAACAAGCGAAGACCATATATACGTGGTCTACTACAAGACTGGTCATATAGCCGAAACGCCAGACTGCATCAAGTTAGTGAATAATAACACATGTCAGTATGATTTCTACCCTAACGTCAAGTCGGAGTACGAAGAAGTAATGTCCGTAAAGAAATCAACATATCCGAACCTTGCAGGCATGAAAATTTGCTACTTGGCAGACATACATAATTTTTGGGAACGATATACGTGATGGCAACAAAAAATCGGTAA
>ULSA01047768.1_pt1 | contig 32838 bp, 30 predicted proteins | sample 1955951 | NCBI WGS metagenome assembly ULSA01 (sample SAMEA4835697, study PRJEB28245) | human gut metagenome | biome: gut microbiome; material: fecal sample | place: Denmark | collected 2008 | reverse complement strand
GGGTAGCCATTATGTTGTATTTCATCATCTCGGCAATATCCCCGATTTTAGAGAGCTTTACATCAAGATTGTTCTCTCTGATCACACGCTCGACCACCTTATATGTTTCCTTGCATTTGGTACAGCCAGGGCCGAGGACAAGAACCTCACTGACCTTTGTACCGGGAGCCGTAGTACAGCAAGAGGTTTCAGCGGATTCTGTCGATTCACTTGAGCAGCCACACGACTGCACTTGTTTCACATCGTCTTCCACAATTATGTTACTGTTGCAGCAACAGCTTTTCTTTTTGGGTGCGAAAAGAGTTGACCAAAAGCCTTTCTTTGATTCTTTTTTATCCATGTTTTTTCGTTTTTATAGTTATGAGTACATCATTATGCAGTAATATATGCCTATCGCGATGAAAATGACACCAACAATAATGTTAAGCCATTTCTGAACAGTGCGCAGTTTGCCGTAGAACTCGCCGACCTTTTCTACACTGAAAGCGAGAATCCATGCAACAGCAAGCACCGGGAGTGCAGTGGCGACAGCAAACAATACGGGCAAAAGCCACCCTATACTTGCGGTTACTGACATAGGTATGAGCATACCGAAGTAGAAAACACCACTTGTGGGGCAGAAAGCCATTGCAAACAGTATACCGAGCAACAAGGCTCCCCAGCCACCTTTCCGGGCTAACCCTTCACCGTTGCCGCCAAATCCGAATTGCGGCAAATTTAGCTTGTGCCCGAACAGCATGAAAAGTCCGATAAGCAACAGCAGTGGTCCAATCAAAAGCTCGCCCCATTTTCCGATGGCTTTCTGTATGCCGAAGACGCTTGCCCCCTCTTTCAGTATCGAGATAAGCACGATGCCGAGAACGGTATACGCGATTACTCGTCCAATGGTGTAAAGGACACCATTTCGGAAAATGCGTCTGCGGTTCTCGATATCCTTGCTGATATAACATATTGCCGCTATGTTGGTAGCAAGCGGGCACGGCGAAATAGCGGTAAGCAATCCGAGAAGAAATGCCGTCAAAGCCGGAGCAGTGCTGCTGTCGAGCAATGTCTGTAACCACTCCATTATTTCCGTGATTGGTGAATCTTGTTGGCAAGTCCCTTCTTGAATGCATCCGGATTCTTACGGGCATTTCCGAAGGCGAACTCCGTCATGTTGTTGCGGGTTTCCTTTCCGCCTTTCCATTTATTAACAAAGAGTGATGACCACGTAACTTCATACCTGTCGGCAATCTTTTCGCCTTCCGGAGTTGAAATATCCACAATTTTGAATACGACTTTGCCGTTTTTCAGTTCTTTGGCAAACAATGAGTTGATTACCTCTTTGGTATTTTTCTCGATGGCCATACAGGTGGCACAACGTTGTTTTCCGTGGAAGTATATAACCTCCACTCTGTCTTTCTGCGTGGACTTTGCGCTGGCAGTGTTTTCACCGCTTCCACACGACATCAGCCCTATCATAAGGGCGAAAATCATCAGTAACTTTTTCATGTGCTTAAATGTATTTAATTAAGTTGTTATTTGCCGAATTACGAACATTGATAATAAAAAAATAGTGCTTACAAGCAGCAGCTATTCTTTTTTGACAGACAACAGTCGTCAAGCATCTGTGAAAACATATGCCGAGCAAGTTTCCAGTTCTCTGCGTTGATGCAATACTTCACTTTGGGCGGCTCGATAGTGCCTTGTATCAGACCTGCCTCCTTCAATTCGCTCAGATGTTGCGACACCGTGGCTTTCGCAATCGGAAGCACCTCGTGTATATCACCAAAGAAACATTCATTTCTCTGAGCGAGGAAATGCAGGATGGCTATACGAGTGGGATGCCCCATCGCTTTAGCAAACCTTGCGAGACGCTCCTGTTCTGGTGTTATTTCTAATTTTACCATATCATTCTTTGTTTGATGTTCGCAAAATTACAAACAATATTTTAAGTAAACAAATAATTTCATGGATTTTTTATCCCGCAAAACTCTCAGTAAAGATGTTAAATAACACTAAGATTCACAATATTATGAACCACAACATTGTGAACCATCGGAATGTTCTCGTATTTTTGTAGAAGATAAGCTGCACTCGGCAATCTAAGAGCAAGCTCTTATTGCGCTCGTTTGCATTATCTTTGCATAAAATTACGACTATAAAACGCTACGATGAAGAATAAGATTACAGCCTTTTTGGCGACATTGGGACTTTGTATCAGTTGCCATGCCGATGACGGAATAACAGTCTTGCCGGTTGAAGAATATGAGAATGCCGTGAAGAGTGACACTACTGCCGTGATACTCGATGTGCGCAAGCCTTCAGAATACTCCGAAGAACATATCTGCGGAGCCATACTTCTCGATGTCCTTGATACCGATTCTTTTATGAAAGGCATCGGCAATCTCGACAAATCCAAGACGTATTACATCTATTGCCGCAGCGGAAGAAGGAGCCATAACGCGGCATTGAAAATGAAAGACAGAGGCTTCAAGGTGTTCGACATGAAAGGCGGAATCATAGAATGGAAGGCTGCGGGCAAACCAACGTGCAAGTAAACGGGGCTCATAACAACCTTCAGAGAGCGCATTCTCCATACGGTCGCAGTGCGTTTTTTATATTATATTATTAAAAACAAGTAAAAAAGAACATCATAAACTGTAAAGACATGACTCCAAAAGAAAAAAGAAACGAGAAACTGGCTGCAAAGTTAATAAAGAACTTAGAACGCCGACATTATAACGCGTACTTCTGTAAAACTAAGGAGGAGGCGATAAACATCATTACAGACATGATTCCGAAGGGTGCAACGGTGGCATGGGGCGGCTCTATGACCATCCGTGACATGGGATTGACCGCAAAACTGAAAGCGGGCGATTACGAGATTTACGACCGCGACGACGTGAACACACTGGAGGATAAAATCCGAATGTACCGCAAGGCGTTTGAATGCGACTATTACCTGTCGAGCGTAAACGCAATTTCGGAGGATGGCGTAATTGTGAACATCGACGGAAACGGCAACCGCGTAGCAGCGATAACATGGGGACCGGAACACGTTATATTAGTGGTGGGATTGAATAAGGTGTGCCAAGACGTAGATGCTGCAATAAAGCGGGCGCGCTCGGAGGCTGCTCCGATAAATATGGCGCGCTTCGACCTCAACACGCCCTGCCAAAAAGACGGTACGTGCCATGACTGTCTGTCGCCCGATTCTATCTGTAATTACATTTCCATACAGCGTATGTCGCATCCTGCAAAGCGCCATACGGTGGTGTTGGTGGATGAGAGTTTAGGATATTAAGTAAGGTTATGAGGTTGGAGGTTTTAGGTTATAAGGCCGGAGGTGTGAGGTTATAAGACCTCTCCCCGACTTCTTTAAGGAAGAAAAAAAGAAAGACCGCATCATGAATGATATTACATTCGCGATGCGGTCTTGACGTTTTTATTTTACTAAACTATTGAGAGAAATTTATCAAACTATTGCGCCGTAAGCTCCACCACCATACTTGTATTGTGCTGGAACGACAATACATCAAGGCCGACCTTCATCAGATAGTCTCCACTGAGTATCTTGCCGTCTTGCGCAAATTTAGACTTAACGCCCGGCATGAGGTTGATTTCCTTCACAAAATAATGCTTGTTTGCATCCAATCCCTGCAACTTCACACGGCTGAGTTTCTCCTGAAAGCGCGGCGCGAGGTTATAAGCGAAAAGCACTCCTTTGTTGCGACTGTCATCAACATAATTAATGGCGGCATGATTGCTCTCGTATGGAGACACGAGACGATACTGTGTGCCGTCCATTATGGCCGGCTGAAGACGCTTCCAGTTGGCAACGGCCTCACGGCAGTAAGCGAGTTCGTCGGCAGAGAGCTTGTCCAAGCCTATGTCGAAACCCAGTTTGCACATCGAAGCGACATCGGTACGGAATTTGATAGAAGTCTTCTTGTTCCAACTCGTAACGTGCGCGGCCATCGCTTTTGCGGGGAAGAACTGCGAGAATCCCCACTGTATGTAGACACGCTCCACAGGGTCGGTGTTGTCACTGCACCAAAATTCCGTGAAGTACTTCAACGCCTCGTAGTCGCAACGCGCGCCACCGCCTGAGCATAACATCATCGGAACATCGGGATATTTAACCTTGATACGCTCCAAGACATTGTATATTCCACGCACGTGGTCTATATACAGCCGGCCCTGCCTACCCTTGCAGTAAGGCGAGTAGATGTTGGTTATCGGACTGTTGCAGTCCCACTTGAAGTAAGCCACCTCGGGATTGTCGGTCAGAATCTTGTCCACGACATTATATACATGGTCCTGAACCTTCGGATTACTCATGTCGAGTACAAGCTGATTACGATAGTAATAGGTCTCGCGATTAGGCTGTTCAATCGCCCAATCCGGATGCTGCTCATACAATTCGCTCTTCGGATTGACCATCTCGGGTTCTATCCAGATGCCGAATTTCACGCCCGCTTCCTTTGCCGACTCCACAAGAGCCTTCACTCCGCCCGGCAGTTTGTCGTAAGTCGGTTCCCAGTCACCAAGTCCGGCATGGTCGTTCTTACGCGGATACTTATTGCCGAACCATCCGTCATCGAGCAGGAACATATCCACGCCCAAGTCTTTTGCCTCCTTCATCAGACCCGCGAGCGACTTCTCATTGAAGTTGAAGCCCGTGTTCTCCCAGTTGTTGAGCAACGTGAGGCGGCTGCCCTTGCCATCCTTCAGACTATAATTGCGCGCCCACTGCTGCAAGTTTCGGCTGCCCTGCGCCGCACCCTTGTCGCTCAAAGTGAAGATAAACTCAGGTGTGGTGAATGTCTCGCCCGCCTTAAGCTCATAGTTCGACGCGGTATTATTAATGCCCGGGAGCACACGCAGATTGCCCACGTTGTCCACTTCGAAGGCAAAACGGAAGTTGCCCGTCCATCCGAGCGTTCCCATCAGCACCCTACCCGACTGCTCCTTCACCTCGCCGTCGAGTCCTATCTCGAAGAAAGGATGCGTGTGCATTGCCGCACGGCTGCCCAACTTAGTCTCAATCACCTTCTTGCCGAACTGCAACTGCTGGCTGCTCATACCGGCCTCTCTTGCCCAGTCGCTGCTGAACTCGGTGAGATAGTATGTCGGTTCGTTAAAATATAGCATCGTTGTGGCATAGTTGAAGAGCGTAACGGGCTTCTTCTCGCCATGCTTTATCTCGCTCCACGTCTTGATAACGTTCTCCTTAGGATAGCTGACATAGTTTAGGGTAACATCCACGGGATAGCGGTTGTCGCGCAGGTTGATGCGTATGAGAGTGCCGCCGTCGACATTGCTCGTTGTCGCCCCCGTGTAATACAGATACGTAGTCATGTTTCCGTCAGCGTGGGTGATGCCAAGCGCAGGCTCAAAGAAATCCTCGTTGCCAGATGTCGAGTACACTTCCCAGCCTCGTTGCGACACCGAACCGTCGCTTGCCGCGTGCTGATACCATTCCAAGTTGTCGAGGTCGGCATCATGCAGGAGCTTTTCGCCGAGATAAGTCTGATACAGGCGACCGTTAGGAGCCACCTTCAACACGAGGTCGATGTTATCCGTAGAGATGCGGATAGTTTTCTCGTTGTCAGTCGCAGCCGATATGGTCAGTGTCAATATCGAGGCTGCCATCATTGCAAATAATCTATTCATTCCTTTAGGTTTTTTCTTAGTTTATACTTTTTGTAATCCTTGAAACAATCTTTTTATCTTATTTCAGCTAATACCTTATTATATATATGTTATCTTGAAAACTTTCTTTCTTAGTAAACGCAATATCTCGTTTATTATTGCTACACATATTACAGTCGCAACGTTGCACTAAATTCTATGGTAAACGGGCGAATATAACTGCCACTCATGTAGTAGTTCTGATACTTTCCTGCATCGTCTTTGCTTAAGAGTTCCGCACCGTTGATAGTTCCGCTTGCACCCTTCTGGTTGAGGATATTAACCACGGTAGCACCCAGTGTGAGCTTCTTGTTTACGTTCCATGTTACGCCTCCGAATGTCTCCCAGCGTCCATCGAAGTAGAGCGCGTTGGTAAGGTTGGCGTATGTCTTGCCGAAATAGCGGAAAGAGAGCCATAGGCGTATATCATCTGTGATGTTATAACTCGGGTCGAACTCCATAAGTATTTGCGGAATTTCCTTCACGATGTTACCGTTTGCGTCAAGGTCTGCCACGCCCTCGAACGGCGATTTGATGAAGTAGTCCTTGTAAGTAGGCTTCTGATAAGTGAACAGCGCGTGCAGGTGAAAGCCCTTTATCGGGTCAATCTCGGCCGTAGTTGTCCATCCTATGGTATTTATTCCATAGATAAGCAAAGTCGTTTTAGACATTGTCGTTCCCGGCTTCGTAACGTTCTGCTGGTCGATATTGTTTGATTTCGAGATATATGTAATCATCGAAGCCAAGTCAATCCAACTGTTGCGATAGGTCATTCCGGCTCTTAGCAACGGAATCGTTACCCTCTTATACTGCTCCTCGGTAGGGCCTGTGCCTGCATATTCGTTTATTCTCGGGAATCTTGTAGCCACGGTAGCGTCGGCGGTAAGTCCGAAGTGCTTGTCTATGCTGTATGTTGCCTGCAATGTTGCAGCATAGTTGAGTTTGTCCTTCACTACATTTCTTGGTGCTATGGTAACGGTATTCTCGTTTCCTTCTGCATCAACATAAGTATGGGTGTCGCCGATATGGAAGCCCGCATAGCGTCCGAACGGAATCTGCTCTGCCGACATACGGTAGTACTCAAGGCGGCCACCGAAGTATAATCTGAGCCTTGGAGTAACTTTCCAGTCATCGGTGAAGTACATGGCGAGCTTGTTCTCGTAGCCTTTAGTATATTCCGGGCTAAGCTCATTGAATCCTCTGAACTTGTCGCTTGTGCCAGCCTCATATTTTTTTGTAAGAATATCGGGATATTCCGACACCGTACCCGCCCACTGGAATGACGAAGAATGGTAGTTGAGTTTATAGTACCACTCGTTGAGTCCGAGGCGCAGTTTGTGATTGCCGGCCTTCTTTGTAAGTTCACCGGTGAAAAGCATATTGCTCACCTCACCAAAGTGCAGCCATGTGCGGCGGCCTTCAGCCAAGCCTGTGTATGGAGTTTCCGATTCGCCGACGAAGAGATTATCTGATGCGTCTGCCTCGAAAATGGTGCTGCCGCCATAATCTACATAGTTGGCATTAGGAGCTTTCATGTATTTCGCGCTGAGTTTCATTGCCGTTGTGGGGTTGAAATTATAGTCAAACAGCAACGTTACCTCGTGCGACTCATTGTTGGTGAAGTCGCCCCAGCGTCCGGTCTTCATCTTTCCGTCCATTATGTCCATATATTGGAACTCACCTCCGGCCGGTGCGTAGGATGAAGTACCAAGCGTGAAGCCCGGAATCTCTTTCACGCTACCATCACCTTTATATATAAAAGGTGCGGAATTGACCATCGAACCGAGTGCGTTGCTCTTTGCATACTTATATATCAAGCTCAGTTTTCCCTTGTTCAGCAAGCGTGTTATGCCGGCGTAATACATCTCTGTACGGTCGGCATAGTCGGTAAACTTAGGATCGAAGTTGCCCGGATCGAAGTTCTGGTAGGTTCCGGCCGTATAGAGCCAGTTGTCATTAATACTTCCCGACACGTTCATGTCGATGTTCTGCCATCCGAACAGATTCGTATGATAGTTCACAACACCCTTAAATTCTTTTTGACCGAGATTAGAATAGCTATCTACGGAATAAGCAATGTTACCCGTCTTGATTGCCGATTCCATAGGATTGAGCAATCCCACGTTTCCCAATCCCGCATGACTGCGCCAATGACGGGCAAGCTGGTGCACTGACGAGGAGTAGACAGCAGGCAGTCCGTTCTCATACACGGTTACATCCTCCGAAGGAAGACCAATCTGAATCTCTCTCGGTTTGGTGGCGTCTGATGCGTTCAGCATCACATTGCGCTCTCCCGACTTTTCTTTTCCCCCGTCGAGACTGTCGGCAGCCTCCTGTGCCTGTACCATATTTGACATAAGCAACATAGCAGTAATAGCCGGGACAACAATTCTTTTCTTATTCATTGCGGTTTTAGTTTAATGGTTCATACTCGCTCATTCTTGCTCACCAAGACATCGCCCAAACGACTTTCGCTCTGCCCTATCGGTGTGTCAGGAACGTTTCTGCCGCAAAAGTATAACGACATCGTGAACAAATCAACAGCAGGGAGAAGTCAGGTAGTGATTTAGTAGTGCCATAATTTTGTAAGTGTCTGATTTTCATTAATATTTCTTTTTTATCACATATTATCCAGGTAGTAGCATGATGTTTGAACAAAATTATTATCTTTGCAAAAGATAAGCCATACTAATATGAAACATTTGATACTTTGCCTGATACTTTTGATACATTGCGTATCGTCCGCCGCAGTTGTGAATGCCGTATCAACAAAACAACTCGATGTTATTCTCGACAAGCGCGACACCTACGTTGAGCAGAAAGTGAAACGTCTGGACAACATAAAGGCTGAACTGAACATGGACATCAGCGCGAGACAACGGCTTCAGATATATAACCGTCTCTATGCCGAATACCTCACATTATGCTTCGATTCCACAATGACGTATGTAGAAAAGGCATCCGCATTGGCTGCGACCATGAACGACTACAACCTTAACGCCGAATGCAAGATACACCGTGCTCAGGCTCTTGCCACCACAGGACATTTCAGCCTGGCAGCGGAACAGCTTTCAAGCATCAGTTCCTCTTTATTGCAGGAGAGCGTCAAAGCGGAATATTATAAGGTGTGCGCATGGACATATATGGCTTGGGGCGAATACTTCAGCGACAAGACCTTCACTCCGCAATACACGCAAAAGAGCCTGCTCTACACCGACTCGCTCATAAACATCACACCGAAAGACTCGCACGAATTTTATTACCGCACAGGCGAACGCTGTCTTTACCGCCACGAATACGAGAAAGCAAAGGCATACTATCTGAAAGCATTGCACTGTCAGCCGCAAAACACACGGCTATATGCCCAATCCGCATACGCACTCGCCATGAGTTACGACGGGCTGGGCGACAAGACGAATTATAGGAAATGGCTTGTCAATGCGGCAATATCCGACCAGATAACTCCACTAAAGGAAAACCTTGCGCTCCAGCAGCTCGCCCATCTCATCAAGACCGAAGACGGTGACCTTGAAAAAGCCAATCGCTATCTGATGTATTCACTCGAAGACGCTATATATTATAATAATAGGTTGAGGATGCTCGAAGTAGCCGAGAAAATTCCCGACATTGCGGTAGTATATCAACAAGCGGTGGCAGACAACAACCAAAGGCTACAAATATTCTTGTTTCTCATCGGTGCACTTACCATCGGCCTTGTCATTGCCATCACCTTTGTAGTGAGACAAAAGAAGAAAACATCCTCGGCAAAAAACGCACTTATCCGGCTCAACGGCCAGTTGAAGGAACTGAATGTACGGTTGATGGACACGAATATGTCGAGAGAGCAATACGTTGGCTTGTTCATGGACCTGTGTGTGGCATATATCAACAAACTGAATAAGTTCCGCTCTACGGTAGAACTGAAAATAAAGGTGAAGCAATACGACGACATCATGCGAGTGGCCAACAACCTCGCACGTCCTTCCGAGGCAGAAATACGCGAGATGTTCTTTAATTTCGACTCGGCTTTTCTAAGGATTTATCCAGACTTTATCAGCAAGTTCAACTCGCTATTAATGCCCGACAAGGCCATAATGCCCAAGAAGAACGAGCTCCTAAACACAGACCTCCGCATCTTTGCGCTCATCCGCATGGGCATCACCGACAGTCATAAGATTGCCGCACTGATGTCGTACTCGCCTCAGACGATTTTCAATCACCGCACGCAGGTGAGAAACCGGGCAATAAACCGAGATACATTTGAGAACGAGGTAATAAACATTTGTGCTGTCATGCCGAAGTAAAATTATACGTTTCAAAATCAACTTTAATTTTGAAAAACTTTATAATTATACTCTCCAAAACTCGCGTTTTTTGAAGCAAACTCTTCCTTGCTCTCAAAAACGCGAAAATAGGGCATTTTAAGCAATTTTGAGGTAAACTTCTGACAATCAGAGGTTTACCTCTTTTTTGTGCGTTTTTGGCCGTTTTAGAACCCGTTTTTGGCCTCGTTATTTTGCAACGGAGGCACTTTTGCACTCTAACGGAGGCACTTTTGGGCTCTAACGGAGGCTCCGTTGCACTCCAAAAGTGCCACAAACGGCCTCTAAAAGTGCCACTTTTGAAAGCTAACGAACGTTAAATCGCCCGATTTTGCCATTTTCCCCTGTTTTTCCCGAGGTCAATTTTCGACAAAATTCGACCCGATTTTCTTCCAAAAGTGCCACTTTTGCAGTTTTCAGTCGTCAGTTTTGAGTTTGGAATTGCGATTTTTGAGGTCGAAAAACGGTAGTAAATTTGTAACGGAACCTATATTTAACGTTCGTTAGCACGAGAGAGTCGATTTTCAAATGTAAAGATTTCAGAAAAAATATCTACTTTTTAGGAGTCAGAAAAATATAACTTTTCAGAGTGCTGACAAACTTTTTAAGACTATAAAAAATGGAATATAAAAAGATATTATAAATTAATTCACTACCTTTGCAATAAAATAAAAAATATGATTGTTTGCATTGCCGAAAAACCAAGTGTAGCGCGAGACATCGCCATGATAATAGGAGCCAAAGAGTCGAAAAACGGCTATATGGAGGGAAACGGCTATCAGGTTACGTGGACTTTCGGACACTTGTGTACACTGAAAGAACCTAATGACTACACCGACAACTGGAAACGGTGGAGCCTCGGTGCGTTGCCGATGATTCCACCGCGGTTCGGCATAAAACTGATTGAGGACGAAGGCATACACAAACAATTCGCAATAATAGAAAAACTTTTCAAGAATGCGGACACTATCGTGAACTGCGGAGACGCCGGTCAGGAGGGAGAACTGATACAGCGATGGGTGATGCAGAAAGCCGGAGCGAAATGCCCGGTGAAGCGTCTGTGGATTTCGTCGATGACGGACGAGGCGATAAGGGAGGGCTTTCAGAAGCTGAAAGACCAAGCCGACTATCAGCCGCTTTATCTCGCAGGACTCTCGAGAGCCATCGGCGACTGGCTGCTCGGCATGAACGCCACACGCCTATACACGCTGAAATACGGGCAGAACCGCCAAGTGCTGAGCATCGGAAGGGTGCAGACCCCTACCCTCGCGCTTATCGTGAACCGCCAAAAGGAAATAGACAACTTCAAACCCGAGCCTTATTGGGTGCTCGCAACCATCTATCGCGACACGCAATTCACGGCCACAAAGGGTAAGTTCACAAGCAAGGAGGAAGGCGAAAAAGCCTTTGAAACCATTGCCGGCAAGCCATTTACGGTAACGGACGTGCAAAAGAAAAAGGGTACGGAAGCACCGCCCCACCTCTTCGACCTCACCTCGCTGCAGGTGGAGTGCAACAAGAAGTTCAGCTACTCGGCCGAAACGACCCTTAACCTCATTCAGAGCCTTTACGAAAAGAAATACACCACCTATCCGCGTGTGGACACACAGTTCCTTTCCGACGATATTTACCCGAAGTGTCCGAACATCCTCAACGGTCTGTTCAAGACATCGTTCGGCGGCGTAAAGGTGTATGCGCAACTTGTCTCGGCCATCGGCGGCAAACCGTTGAAGAAAACCAAAAAGGTGTTCGACACCTCGAAAGTTACCGACCACCATGCCATCATCCCCACAGGTGTGCCACCTATGGGGCTGAGCAACATGGAACGCAACGTGTTCAACCTCATCGCCCTACGCTTCATCGCCGTGTTCTACCCCGATTGCAAATTCTCTACGACCACCGTCATGGGCTGCGTGGAGGACGTGGAGTTCAAGGTTACAGGCAAAGAGATATTAGAGCCGGGATGGCGCGTGGTGTATGCAAAGGACAACAAGTCGGAAAGCGACGACATCCAAAAGAAAGATGAGGACGAAGGCAACAATAAGAAGGAGGCCGAGGAGCGCACCCTTCCGACATTCGTAAAGGGCGAAAGCGGCGACCACACGCCTACACTCACCGAGAAATGGACCACTCCTCCGAAATATTACACCGAGGCTACGCTGCTCCGGGCAATGGAGACGGCTGGCAAATTCGTGGAGGACGAGGAGCTGCGCGCGGCTCTGAAGGAGAACGGAATAGGCAGGCCGTCATCGCGTGCGAACATTATAGAAACGCTGTTCAAGCGCCGTTACATCCGCCGAGAGCGCAATAACCTGCTTGCCACGGCCACTGGCATAGAGCTAATCGACACCATTCACGAGAAGTTGCTCACGAGTTGTGAGCTAACGGGTATATGGGAGAAGAAACTGCGCGACATCGAACGCAAGCAATATGATGCCTCGACGTTCATCGAGGAGCTGAAAGCGCAAATCACGGAGATTGTAAATCAAGTGTTGGCCGACTCAAGCAACCGCCACGTGGCGATTACGACAGAGGAGGACTTGAACAAGAAAGCTCCAAAGAAATCGAGTGCCAAGCGCAAGAAAGCACCGGTAAAGAAAGACTCTCCGAAGGCAAAGCCATCGGTAACGCCATCGTCCGACACTCAGAAACAAGTCCCCCCACAAGCCGACGACCTCGTAGGCAAGCCCTGTCCTGTATGCGGCAAGGGTACCATAATAAAAGGTAAGACCGCCTACGGATGCAGCCGATGGAAAGAAGGTTGCAATTTCAGGCAGCCGATAAATAAGGAAACTGAATCTTAATAAACGGATAAGTACCGACAAACCAATACAAAAAGAGCCTTTGCAGATGTATTTTGCAAAGGCTCTTGCGCATTATAAGGTATTGATATTCAGGCAAATGTAATTTAATGTAAAGAAAAAGTTGATTAAAAGAATAGCTTTTCATAACTTTGCATTGTCCGGACGACAAAATGAATTGTTTCACCATTAAGACAAAAAAGAAATGAAAACATTAAAAGAAAAACTCACTCGTGCTGCATTGGCATTTACTTTATTATTTACCGTCAATGCGACAGCATCGGCAAGCAATCATTATAACGAGTTGCAAACGGTACAAGGAAAAATCTATGACACTTGCGAACAAATGCCGTCGTTCAACGGCAACCTCTCTGAATGGCTCGGAGATAACATCAAATATCCCGAGGAAGCCGCAAAGAAAAAGATTGAAGGCCGCGTTATCGTTCAGTTTGTAGTTGATAAGAAAGGTAAGGCTTGCAAACCAAAGGTAGTACGCTCCATACATCCGGCTCTCGATGCCGAGGCAATAAGGGTTATCAACGCTATGCCTAATTGGAAACCGGGTACGATAAAGGGAAAACCGGTATCGGTGAAATATACTATCCCTATATCATTCAAATTGAAATATACCGAAAAACATCAATAAACAAGAATGAGAAAAGTTCTTTTTTTCATATTGGCAATCGTAATCTCCGCCGGCTGCACCACACACCAGTCGGCGGACGATACCCTAATCGAAATAGAAAGACATCTCGCCGACAGTCCAGAAGTGTCTATCGAAATGCTCTACGGACTTGAAAAAGACAAGCGCGTATGGAAAAACGAACACGAGAAAGCCCTGTATTGCCTGTTATATATAGAAACAATACACCGTCTCGGACTTTTCACGAGAAGCGACTCTATGATAAACATTGCAGGGAAATACTACGATAAGGAGGGAACAGACGAGGAGAAAGCGCGCACATACCTGTGCAAGGGTATCATATACCATGATATGAAACGCTATGCAGAAGCTGTACAATGCCTGAAACAGGCTGAGGAATATGCCGAAGAAAGTAAGAACAGCAACTTGAAATACAGAATAAACGACCGGCTCGGACTCATTAACAAGGAAAAGGACTGCATAGAACTATCGCTAAAGCATTATAGAAAAGCATTGACAGCGGCAAGCGAACAAAACAATGCCGCTTATCACGCCGCCGTCCTGAACCATATTGCGGAGGTTTTCCATTCTGACGGGATGCAGGACAGTGCACTGGCATATACCAAGAAAAGTTTGCCACTGATTAATCGGTTTAGAAACTATACATCGGAGGAGAAATGCACGAAGTCGGATGTACTCGCCTCGCTTGCACAATACTATATAGACAGGTATAGATATGACGATGCGAGAAAGATATTAGACACGGCTAAAGACCTGAATCTCAGCACAAAGGTATCACTATTGTATGGCGACTACCATGCCGCAATGGGCAACGAGAAAGAGGCGGAGAAGTATTGGAAAGACGCATTAAGCCCCCAAGACATGGACAACAGCATTAAGGCATACAAGAGTCTGATAGCATTGTTCACTGCACAGGGCAGAGACAACGAGGCATTAAGACTGAGCAGAGAGCTTAACGACATTCTCACCGACAGGCAGGAATCCATATCTCCGGCCGAATTCATCGGCATACAAAACAATTACGACGCGATGGTGGCCGACAAGAAAGCATACAACCAAATAAATATTCTATTCTCTATCATAATATGCCTTACGGTCATAATATTGCTGTTGGTGTATCTCGCCCGACGAAAGACAGAGATAAAGAGCAACGAATACGAAAGGGAAATACAACAAATAGATATTCCGAAGGACAATACTGACAGGGTTATATGCTCCGAGATTACGGAAAGGATGCACAAGTTGGCTGCCTCCGGCAAACAGGCGGAGCCTCACGACTGGACGGAACTGACAAAAATCATGACCGAGGAAGCCCCTTTGTTCATGGAAAAGATAACCCACAAGAACGTGTTGAACCATCGGGAGATACGCATCACCATACTCACACGGCTACGGTTCGCACCATCTGAAATAGCCGCACTGACCCACACATCGGCGCAGACCGTAACCAACAGCCGCGCCCAACTACTGAGCAAGCTCTTCGGAATGAAGGGAGGGGCAAGGGATTTCGACAAGAAGATTATAGAGGAGTAAGGCAAGCAACCTTAGTCCAACTACAATATTTCGGCAAAAACAACGTTTATCCTAATAACGGGCATCATTCATGCCCCATACTATCATATTATAAAAATGTTTTTGCGATGCTAAAGAAATTTCATATATATATATTAATAATGTGTGGCGTACTGCTCATGGCGTGCGGAGCTGAGAAAAACCTGAAAAGGGGTGAGAAGGCTCTCGCCATAGGTGAGTATTACGAGGCCGCACAGGAATTCAGACAGGCATATCGAAAGACTCCGCCGAAGGAACGCGACAAGCGAGGACAGCGGGCGGCGAAGATGGCGTTGTGCTACGACAGGATAAACGAGGCGCAACGGGCCATAGCCGCCTGCCGAAACGTGATACGCTACAAGCAGGACAACGGCAACACCCACCTGATGTTGGCACAGAACCTGATGAAGACGGGCAGCTACCGCGAGGCTGCCAAAGAATATGCCATCGCCATCGACTCCATGCCCGACAACGCCGCGGCACGTGAGGGACTGGCTGCTGCCGAGCAAGCTCCGCAACTGAAAGAGACGGGGTCGAGATACATCGTAAGGAAGATGGATGTGTTCAACTCGCGACGCTCCGACTTCTCGCCCGTGCTCGCAGGCGACGAATACGACAAGCTCTACTTCACATCGACACGCAACGAGGCGCAGGGCGATGACCTTAGCGGCATCACCGGCACCAAGCCTGGCGACATATTCATGTCGGAAAAGGACGACAAAGGAAAATGGAGCAAACCCGAAGCCATAGAGACGGGACTGAACACGGAGGCTGACGAGGGTACTCCTGCACTATCCGTCGACGGACGTGAGATGTATATCACGCAATGCCTCACCGATCCAAGCTACCCCCGATATGCCACAATAGCCGTGAGCAACCGCTCGGATGCGGCATGGGGCAAAGCCACAAAACTCGAACTCTCGCGCGACACGCTCTCGAGCTTCGCCCATCCGGCTCTCTCGCCCGACGGCAACTGGCTCTATTTCGTGAGCGATATGCCGGGGGGAAAAGGAGGATTGGACATCTGGCGCGTAAGGATGAGCGGAGGAAGCATTGGCGGTGTGGAGAATTTGGGCGAGCCTGTCAACACGGCGGGCGATGAGATGTTCCCCACTTTCCGTCCTAACGGCGACCTCTACTTCTCGAGCAACGGACACGGAGGACTCGGAGGACTCGACATCTTCATTGCGAAGGTGGGCAAAGACCGGCGTTTCCACATTGAGCACCCGGGCTTTCCGCTCAACTCGCAGGGCGATGACTTCGGCATGACGTTCGAGGGAGCGCACAACCGCGGATTCTTCTCATCCAACCGTGGCGACGGCAAGGGGTGGGACCACATTTATAGCTTCGAGCTGCCAGAGATTGTGCAGACGGTGAAGGGCTGGGTCTACGAGATGGAAGGCTACGAACTGCCCGCCGCTCAGGTGTATATGGTGGGCGACGACGGCACAAACCTGAAGCTGTCGGTAAAGGGTAACGGCTCGTTCGAACAGGTTGTGAAGCCAGGCGTGAGCTATGTGATGCTCGCCACGTGCAAGGGTTATCTAAACCACAAGGAGGAAATAAAGCCGGGCAAGGCTGAGGCGTCGGAGGAGTACGTGATACAGTTCCCGCTGGCTTCAATCCGTGTCCCGGTAATGATAGACAACATTTTCTACGACTACGACAAGGCGACGCTCCGCCCCGAGTCTGAAAAGGCTCTCGACGACCTCGTGAAGCTGCTCAACGAGAACCCCAACGTAACGATAGAACTGAGCGCACACTGCGACTTCAAAGGCTCTGCGGAGTACAACAAGCGCCTGTCGCAACGCCGTGCGGAATCGGTAGTGAACTATCTCGTGGCTCACGGCATCGCCTCCGACCGTCTGTCGCCCGTGGGCTATGGCAAGGAGAAACCAAAGACAATAAGGAAGAAAATCACAGAGAAATACCCGTGGCTGAAGGAAAACGATGTGCTCACGGAAGAATACATAAAGAAGCTCGATGCGGAGAAGCAGGACATTTGCAACCAAATGAACCGCCGCACGGAGTTCATCGTGCTGCGGACGACATACGGAATGTTCGACGAGAAAGGCAATCTGAAGAATCCGCCGAAACCAAAAGAGAAAGAGAGTATTGACGAGGAGGGTATCTTATTTGAGGAGTAAAAAAGGAATTAATGGGAGATAAAAAGAAAAATAAAGGGAGATAAAAGACGAATGCCTTTTATCTCCCTAATTTTCTTAATGCCATATTGTCATTTTTTAGGTTTCAGGCATAAGGTGAAGCAACAAAACACATATCACCTCATAACCTTAAACCTCATAACCTTAAACCTCACGACCTCATAACCTTCTTAACATTATCCACAAGATAGCACAATCCGATAACGCCAAAAGAAAGGAATACCACGCCAAGTGTCATCAACCCATGCCCCGACAATTCCATGAGGGCGAGACGGTCGGCCAACGGCTCAAAGATGCTCTTTAGAAAATACCACACACAACCCTTCACGTTGGTTACGGCAACAGGCGGCAACAGCGTCAGAAGCCACACGATGCCCGCAAGCCCGCAAATCACCGTCCAAATGCGGTTGAGACGCACGGCCTGAGAAGGCAGACGACGCATCACACGTTCCGTGAATCCATCATCGGCAATATCAATCCGATTGTCTGCAAAGAAACTCCTTACGAGCAAATCGTCATTCTCATTCAAGTAGTCTTTATTTTCCATCATATCCATTCCTCCTCAAATAACTTGCAAGTTTGTTTTTTCCACGAAAAAGATGCGACTTCACCGTACCCTTCGGCATGGCCGTAACCTCCGAAATCTCATCGAGCGAAAGGCCATCCATCAGTTGCAGGGTAACACACGTGCGCTCATCTATAGTCAGTACGTTCATCGCCCGATAGACGTCGAGCCTCACCGAGTCTGTTGTTCCTCCCCCCCGTTCTGGCACAGTCTCGAGGTCGTCCCCCGTCTTCCGGCTACGCACATAATCATACAGCACGTTATAGGCAATGCGATATAGCCACGTGGAGAAGCCAGACCGTGCCTTGAACGTCGCGATGCTCGTATAAGCCTTGATGAAGGTCTCCTGTGCCAAGTCATCGCTCAGTTGCGCATCACCGAGCGTATGACTCATGAAGAACCGCCTCACCGCCGACTGATATTTCCTGACAAGCGCATCGAAGGCACGCTTATTGTCGAACATCACAACCTGCGTGATTAGTGGTATGTCATTGATATCTTTCACTTCTTTATTCTTTGCTAAAAGGCTCCTGGCTATCGTCTCCCTTTCTCCTATGCAACAAGTCATTAGCCGATGCGTAGGCAATCGCCATCTGCCCCAATCCGTAGAACACGATAAGCAGTCCGATGCCGGTGAGTACCGAGGAGGAATCCCACACGAAAGATGCCACAGTCAATCCGCCACCCACAAAGAGTTTCTTAATACCCTTGCGGTACAGGTATTCATCGCTTTGCCCCACCGAAGGACGAACAGCCTCGGGCAACGGCTGGCCACACTCCATAGCCTTCATCATAGCCTGATAACGGTTCTTGCGGTTCTTGTATATCAATACTCCTATGATTACTACCACTATGGCAGGAAAGCCGAACAAAAAGAAAAAGATACAAAACACAATTCCGACAGACTTATCCATAGCAATCGCAGAAAGTGAGTTAAGCATACGCTCGTCGTCATCGTTATCAAACACGGCCGCATCATCGAAATCCGCGCTTGTCGACAGCGTGTCCACCTCGGCCTCCATCACGTCAGACTCGTCGTCCGCCTCCTCCACGGCCTTGCCTTCCGACTTCATCGCCGAATCAATTTTATTCACAGCCGCAACGTTAGCCTTGCCATACGCACTCCGCGGCTCACCATTCATGTCCGTCACACCTATCAACAGTACCAGTGCGAACATCATAAAAATCTTCTTCATATCTTTGTTTCATTTTAATTTTCTATTCATTAGACGAATGGTAACAGGGAAAAGTTGCACGGACGGGCGATTTTTTTCGTTTTACGCTGATTTTTATTTAACTTTGTAGCGTAAACGGAGACCCAACCAATGAACTTACCCGAAGAATTTATAAATAAGACAAAAGCTCTGATGGGCGATGAACTATACGCCGTGCTTCATAAAGGTCTCACGGAGGACACACCGCCCGTGAGCATACGACTGAATCCCTTTAAGCCGGTTCTCATGCCCACAGTCGAAGAACTAAAAGACGGACGCGTGCCCTGGTCGCGCGACGGCATATACTTACGCCATCGCCCCGCCTTCACCTTCGATCCACTCCTACACGCAGGAGCATACTACGTGCAGGAGGCTTCATCGATGTTCATACAGCAGGTGTTAAAAGGGAGAGAGGAGAGGAAAGAGAAATCCCCGCTCCTTGTCCTCGACCTTTGCTCCGCCCCCGGGGGCAAGTCCACAGCAGTGCGCGCCATGCTGCCAGAAGGAAGCCTGCTTATATGCAACGAACCTGTGAGGCAACGGGCACAGATTCTTGCCGAGAACATCAGCAAGTTCGGCCACCCCGACGTCATCGTAACCAACAACTACGCCCATGACATCGCCAGTACAGACCTCATGTTCGACATCATTATCTGCGACGTGCCATGCTCTGGCGAGGGAATGTTCCGCAAGGACGAGGGCGCGATAGACGAATGGAGCGAGGACAACGTAAGGAAATGCCAACAATTACAGCGCGAGATTGTCAGCGACATTTGGCCATGCCTACGCCCCGGCGGCCTGCTCATCTACTCTACCTGCACTTTCAACGCTCATGAGAACGAGGAGAATGTGGCATGGATAGCCACGGAACTGGGCGCAGAATTCATGGAAATAGCCACGGAAGAAGGCTGGAACATAACGGGTGCGCTTGTCGGCGACAGGCCTGTGTACCGCTTCCTGCCCGGAAAGACACGGGGTGAGGGACTCTTTATGGCAGTACTTCAGAAAGTGGAGGGTGGAGATTGGAGAGAGGAAAGAGAAGAGAGAATGGCGGAGAAAGCGTCGGGAACGGGAAAGACAAAGGACGGAAAGCGTAAGAAAAGGGACAAAGATGTTGTGGTTTCTGACGTGAGCAAACTGACAAACACGTGGCTTACCGATGGCGATAAGTTCCGCATATTACAGGAAAAAGACTGTATCACGGCTATTCCAAAAACATGGGAGCATATATATAATAAGGTACGTGGCTTGCTGAAGATTGTCCATGCAGGCATCCCCCTCGGCACAGTGAAGGGCAAGGACATCATCCCCTGCCAGTCGCTCGCCCTCTCCACCGTCCTACACCGTGAAGCCTTCCCGTGCATTGACCTCGACTGCGATACGGCTATCGCCTACCTCCGCCGTGAAGCCATTACCCTTCCATCCAACACACCGCGCGGCATCGTCCTGCTCACCTACTCAGGTCTGCCTCTCGGCTTCGCCAAGAACCTCGGCAATCGTGCCAACAACCTGTATCCGCAGGAGTGGAGAATAAGAAGTTCTTTGAGATAGTTTTAATGGAGTTAAGAGAAGGTAAGAGGAGAAGAATGAGATAGAGAACAAATGCACAGCGTTGTTTCACCTAACTATTTCTCGCACCTGATTTGGCAGGGTCGCATAAATGCATTATCTTTGCATAAGATAAGCTGCACTCGGCAATACGAGAACAAATTCTCATTGCGCTCATTTGCACAATTTTTACATTCTGTTGAATCGGATATAAAATATATGAAACAATACTTGGACTTGCTCAACCGCATACTGACGGAGGGCATAGAGAAGACAGACCGCACGGGAACGGGTACAAAAAGCGTGTTCGGACATCAGATGCGGTTCAATATGGCGGAGGGCTTTCCGTTGCTCACGACGAAGAAACTGCATCTGAAATCTATAATATACGAGCTGCTGTGGTTCCTGCGGGGCGACACAAACATAAAGTATCTGAAAGACCACGGGGTAAGCATTTGGGACGAATGGGCCGACGAGAACGGCGAGTTGGGACCTGTGTACGGACACCAGTGGCGGTCATGGCCCGACTACAACGGCGGTACAATAGACCAGATAAGCAATGCAGTAAAGATGATTAAGAACAATCCCGACTCGCGACGCATCATTGTGAGTGCGTGGAATCCTGCTGAGGTTGACCGTATGGCGCTTCCGCCGTGCCACAGTCTGTTCCAGTTCTACGTGGCCGACGGACGTCTGTCGCTGCAACTCTATCAGCGTTCGGCCGATACGTTCCTCGGAGTGCCGTTCAACATAGCATCCTACGCGCTGCTGTTAATGATGATGGCGCAGGTAACTGGACTGAAGGCGGGCGACTTCGTGCATACTACGGGCGACACTCACCTCTACCTGAACCATTTAGAGCAGGCAAAGTTGCAGCTCTCGCGCGAACCGCGTCCGTTGCCAAAGATGAATATCAACCCCAACGTGAAGAGTATATTTGACTTCAAATATGAAGACTTCGAGCTTGAAAACTACAATCCGTGGCCACATATAAAGGCTGCGGTGAGTGTGTAAGGGTAGAAAAAGGAGTAAGGAAAAAGGAGAAAGAAGAAAGAAATGAGAATAAACATCATAGCGGCCGTAGCCAAGAACCGCGCCATCGGATATAAGAACAAACTGATATATTGGTTGCCCAACGACCTGAAAAGATTCAAGGCACTTACCACGGGCCACACAATCATCATGGGACGCAACACGTTTGAGTCGCTACCAAAGGGTGCGCTGCCCAACCGTCGCAACATTGTGTTGAGTCGCACACAGGCATCTTTTCCCGAATGCGATACGTATATATCGCTCGATGAAGCTCTCGCCCACTGCTCGAAGGATGAGGACATATATATAATAGGTGGTGCAAGGGTTTATGAACAGGCTCTTCCGCTTGCCGACCGCCTTTGTCTGACCGAGGTGGACGACACGCCCGAGCAGGCGGATGCGTTCTTTCCGGCTTACGATGGATGGAAGGAAGAAACGCGCGAGGAGCATGGCACGGACGAGAAACACGCTTTTGCCTATGCTTTCACAGACTACATTAAAGGATAAACAAGTGGTAAAATAAAAGAAAGCCATTATTTGCGATCTTGCAAATAATAGCTTTCTTTTTATTCTTCGTCTTCATCATCAGACAACGAGTCAAGTATAGGCAGGTCGACGACGGGCAGCGGACGGTCGATAACTGCATTGAACGATATAATCGTCTCGCTTCGCGAAAGCCCTAAAGGCTGCAACTTGTCATGTATTATATTCAGCAAGTGATGGTTGTTGACAGCGTAAATCTTGCAGAACAAATCATAACCACCCGTAGTATAGTGACATTCCACCACCTCGGGAATCTTGCGCAAAGCCGACACCACATCATCAAAGTCTTCCGGATTCTTTAGATACAACCCCACATAGGCGCAAGTCTCGTAACCGATTTTCTCCGGGTCGATAACGAATTGCGACCCTTTGAGAACTCCCAAATTAGTAAGTTTCTGAATGCGCTGGTGTATTGCTGCACCACTTACATTACAAGCACGAGCCACTTCCAAGAACGGAATGCGTGCATCTTCCGCGATAAGATGCAGGATTTTCTTGTCCAATTTGTCTAAACTTCTATGAGCCATTTTCTTATCTAAGTATGTTTTTTTAAGATTAAGATAGTGCATAACGGAAATACATTCGCCTCTCGTATGCATTTTTTATTACTTGCAAAGATAAGAATTATTATCAAATTTCACAACTTACTGGCGCAAAAATCTTTATATTTGCAACTTTTATACTTTATTTTACGCTATTATAACGTTTTATTCGATTTATTCGATTCATACAAGTGGATAAATCATACTTAAAAGAAATATATCACGCCTTTTCTTGACAATCGCCTGTTTTAATTTACCTATCGCCCTATTTGGTATTGCCCCTATGGGTAGCTGAATAGTTGACTCTCAAAGCATTAGCTTTGCGCAAGGCTTGCTTCACGTCGGTAATTGTTCCCATATCAGTATGCTTGTCAGCCTTGATTGATACAGTCATGGCTTCGACATCATCGGGCGACATGGCATCACGTTCAGATGCCACATAGTCGGTTACGTCGGCCACGCTGACAAACTTATCATTCATTTGTATGCGCACATTCTGGCCCCCCATCTCCCCCATCGGCCGGCCTATATAGATATAAGTAACGGTGGATTTCTTGGTCAGCCGGGTCAGTTCCGTACCCTCAGGCACTTGATACTCCACCTTCAAGGCCACTTTCCTCATGTGGGTTACGAGCATGAAAAAGAAAAGGATGGTGAATATCAGGTCGGGCAAGGAAGATGTATTAAGCCCCACCATGCCCCGTTTATGCCTCCTATAACTTATCATTCCGCGCCTCCTTTCTCCGTAGAATAGACCTCAGCAATACGTTGTGGTACGGCCTCGCGCAAGGTTTGTTGCTCTTCGTCGCTACACTCGGCAAACGAATGGTGGTAGTCGGCACGGGCCTTATCATCGCGCAGGCGGTTGTAGGCGGCCACTATCTCGTTCTGAACTTGGAAATAGGTATCGTATGAAGCCCTTCTATCGGCTTCCAACTGGATGATATGCTCCTTTCCTATGCGCCTTACGAAGGTCTCCACCCGCTCGCGCAGTTCGCCCACGCCAATCTCCCGTCCGTCGCAAGTGAGTTTGTTTCCACCATCAATGACAAGCCTCATCACCGTTCCCTCTTTCACATCCGTAGGCATTTGCTCCTCTTTGGGCGTCTCGGGTGGAAGTTGTCGGGTCAGTCCCTTGTCTATATCCATTGAAGTGGTAACAAGGAAAAAGATGAGCAACATAAAGGATATGTCGCCGGTAGAGGCCGTATTAATCTGCGGGATGCCTTTTCTTCGGAAACGAACGGTTCGCATATTCATCGTCAAGAAAGTTCTTTATTGCTTTTCGCCTGCCTCCTGCCATAGACGTAACCAAAGGCTATCGCCCCTAAAGCGGCAAGAATCATTACTATTGCCGATACTACAAAGGTGTCGGCTGCACGCAACCAAAGCACATCGGTGTAGGCAACGCCGTTCACGGAGATCGCTTTCGATGAGCCAAACACAAACGCGAGAAGCATCACAAGGGCTGTAAAGCCAAGAACACCATAGAAGATGCGAGCCACGCGCACACCGTTCTCCACAGAGTTGTCCTTGTCGCGCTCCTTCAATCCACGCACCACAGCCCACACGCCTACGCCAAACGCGGCCACGAGAAGCATCATCAGAAAGCCAATGAGGAAATCCGTGAGTACGGGTGCGTTGAAGTTGGGGTCTTCTACATACGGATTGTCATATCCGAGGAAATAGAAGGCGAGATAGATACCTGCCGTTACGCCTATCAAGGCATAGAGTATCGTGTGTGGGAATCCTGCCCTTTTCTTGTCTTTCATACGCCCAAGCCTTATTTCGATTGCTTATATTCGGCTATGATGTCGAGCAGTGTTATTGCCGTTTCCTCCATCTCGGCCGTCAGATTGTCTATCTTTGAAAGGATATAGTTATAGAACAACTGCAATATCAAGGCAACTATAATTCCGAAGATAGTAGTTATCAGAGCTACCTTCATACCGGCTGCCACCACCGTAGGATTGATGTCGCCCGCCATCTGTATCTGGTCGAACGCCATAACCATACCTATTACCGTACCCAAGAAGCCCAACGACGGGGCTATTGCTATGAAAAGGGTTATCCAAGAACAGCCTTTCTCAAAGTTGGCCACCTGCACCGAACCATACGAGTTGATGCTCCGCTCTATGTCTTCGAGCGATTTGTCTATACGCAACGTACCCTGATAGCATATCGAAGCTATCGGCCCGCGTGTCTCCCGACATAATTCTTTTGCGCCCTCAATGTCGCCAGCCTTTATCTTTTCTTCGTAATCGGACATAAACTTCTTCACGTTTATTTCCGAAAGGCCGAGGTATAGAATGCGCTCAATGCACACGGCGAGGCCAAGAACAAGGGCAAGAGCCACCAACGACATGAATCCGGCATTGCCTTCGATAAACTTTTTCTTTAACGACTTATAGAATCCCTCGTTTTCTTCTGGCACCATAAAGGCAGCATCCGTGCTGTCTGCTTCCACCACAAGGCTGTCCTCGGCTATCGAAGCACTATCGCCAACGGCCGCATCCGCTTTTTTTGCCTGTGGGTTAGGGTCTGTCGCATTGTCGGCCGCAGCCTCTGCCTGTCTTTGCTTCTCGCTTATAGCCTTCTGCCTGGGCGCACCGGGCTGGTCGGCAACGACAGTCGATGTGGCCTTAGCCTTTATCTCATCGGGCAAGGAAGCCCCGTTTGCAAACAAACTGTTGTTAGAAGCAATGAAAAGAAACACTGTCATTGCGAGTGGAAGTATCAGATTCTTCATACCTTTCTATATTAATGTGCGACCTAAAAAGCGAGATTCTTAGAGCCGGCAACCAAAATCAACATTAGAAGAAATCGTTTTGAAAAACGTTTTGCGGAAAGAGGGGGATTCGAACCCCCGAAACGCTTTTGACGTTTACACGCTTTCCAGGCGTGCCTCTTCAACCACTCGAGCACCTTTCCTTATAACTTTCGGAATGCAAAGGTATGTTTTTTCTGTTTATTATACGTATTTATCGTCGTATTTTATAAATCTTTAAGAAAGAGTTTTTAAGGTTATGAGGTTATGAGGTGGGAGGTTATGAGGTGAAGTTACACTTTTAAGGTGTTAAGTCGCTTCATTCTTATGTATCAGGTCTTAAAGTGAAATAGCAAAACAAATTTCACCTCACAACCTCCCACCTCATAACCTCAAAACCTTACACACTTCCCCTGCAAAACTCCTCTCCAATGCAAAAGCCTTCCTCATAAAGGCGTTCGAGCTTTGCGGTGTCTTTCTCAATCCGTCCTACTTCCATCTCACGTTGCGGACGCAAACAAACGATGCTGCCCTCATCCTCCATACGCTCAATCATCTCCAACTGACGGTTGTAGACTTCCACGCGATGGCTCAAGGCAACACGCAGGCGCGGATAGTTCTTATATATAAAATGTGGGATTTTATAGTCTCGCCCGGTGTTGCGGTAGCCTCTGTTGCGCGTGGCTATCACCACGTTACGCTTATGTCCGAGGGACATTGCGCGCTCCACGGGTATGCTGTCTACGATTCCTCCATCGAGCATCGGAATGCCGTCTACGCTGACAATTTTGCTGACATATGGAAGACTACTCGACGCACGCACAATATCGAGCGCACGCCGGCGGTCGGACGTCTCGGTCATATACATGGCCCGCCCCGTGAGACAGTTGGTCGTAACCATCTCGAACGTATGGGCGTATCTGAAATAAGTGTCGTAATCGAAGGGTACAAGCTCATTTGGGAAACGGTCGTAGAGCAGCACGGGGTCGAAAATGCAGCCTTGCGTAACGAGGTGACGCACACCTATATAATCGTATTTCGCAAGCATATCAATATTAGAAAAGCGCGCCCTACCCTGCTGGCGGCTGATATAAGACATACCATTGCACGCTCCGGCCGACACGGCGACAACATAATCGAAATATAATCCATGCTTCATAAAGGCATCGAGCACGCCGCTGGTAAACACTCCGCGCATACCTCCACCCTCAAGAACGAGTCCTGTATTTTTCTCAATCTTCATAAACCACCCACAAAGTTTACAGTCATATCAAGCACATTGCGGAAATCTCACGTAGCAAAACCTGCCTGTAAGGCCCACGGCAAATATCCGTTACATACTTAAATTACAATAAAATTATAATGCAAAGGTAGTGAAATTGCTCTAAAATAATTAACTTTGCAAAGTTAATACTATTAAAATTTACACTAATGTTCAGCAAAGAGACATATATTAACCGCCGTGCGGAACTTAAGAAACTTGTAGGAAACGGCATCGTCATACTTTTCGGCAATAACGAATCGCCATGCAACTATCCTGCAAACGCCTACTATCCGTTCCGTCAGGACTCTTCGTTCCTTTATTATTTCGGGCAGAAGCGCGATGGTCTTGTGGGCGTAATCGACGTAGACAATGATTGCGAAATGCTCATCGGCAACGACATCGACATCGAGGACATCGTGTGGTATGGCTCGGTTGACTGTGTGGCCGACCTTGCCGCACAGGTGGGCGTAAGCAAGAGTGCGCCGATGAAGGAGCTGAAAGGGATATGCGACAAGGCTTCCGGACTGGGACGCAAGATTCATTTCCTGCCACCTTATCGTTTCGATACGAAGATTCAAATATTCGATTTACTCGGAATACATCCCGACCGACAAAAGACTACGGCTTCGATGGAGCTGATAAAGGCGGTGGTGAAGATGCGCTCGACTAAGACGACCGAGGAAATTGAGGAGCTGGAACGCGCCGCAGAGATTGGCTACAAGATGCACACCACTGCCATGAGACTGACAAAGCCGGGCGTTACGGAGAAATTCATAGGCGGACAGGTAGACGGCATTGCCAACTCGTATGGTGCAATGGTGAGCTTCGCAACGATATTCTCGCAGCACGGAGAGATTATGCACGGCAACCCGTCGATGGCTGAACTTGAGGCGGGTCGTCTTGTATTGTGCGACGCGGGAGCCGAAACGATAAATCATTATTGTTCTGACAACACGCGCACGTATCCCGTAAACGGGCGGTTTACACAACGTCAGCTTGATATTTACAGCATCGTGGAGGAATGTCATGACTATGTTCTCGATGTCGCGAAGCCCGGAGTGAAATACATGGATGTTCACTTCGCCGTGTGCCGATTGATGACCGAGCGTCTGAAAGCTCTCGGACTGATGAAGGGCGACACCGACGAGGCCGTCAAAGCGGGTGCACACGCAATGTTCCTGCCACACGGATTGGGTCACATGATGGGTATGGACGTGCACGATATGGAAGGTCTCGACCAGATAAACGTGGGCTTCGACGAAGAGACACGACCCAACTTGGAGCAGTTCGGCACCAACTGTCTGCGTATGGGCCGCCGCTTGGAAGAGGGTTTCGTGGTAACTGACGAACCGGGAATATACTTCATCCCTGCGCTTATCGACGACTGGAAAGCATCGGGACACTGCAAGGAGTTCATCAACTTCGACCTTCTGGAGACTTACAAAGACTTCGGCGGCATACGCATCGAGGACGATGTTCTCATAACAAAAGACGGTTGCCGGTTCATCGGAAAAAACCGCATACCTTATCATCCTAAGGATGTGGAGGAGTTTATGGGAAAATAAAAAGCCCCCTCCAACTCCCCCAAGGGGGAGAGGATAAACACAAAGAGGATAGCGGAAAAGCCCCCTCCAACTCCCCCAGGGGGGGAGAGGACAAACACAAAGAGGATAGCGGAAAAGCCCCCTCCAACTCCCCCAGGGGGGAGAGGACAAACGCAAAGAGGATAGCGGAAAGAGTATGGATAATAGAGAAACAGGTAATCTACTTACTCCATTTCTCCTTACTCCTTTACTCCTTACTTCTCTCCTTACTCCTAAGAAACAAACTTAAATATAATATAATAAACAAAGATGAAAAAACTATTGACTTTCGCGCTCCTCGCACTTATCGCGACAGGCGCACAGGCTGCCAAGAAGAAAGAGGCAGTCAACAAGAACAAACCGGTATTCACCGTAATCAAGGAGAATCCTATCACAAGTATCAAGGACCAGAACCGTTCGGGTACGTGCTGGGCTTACTCTACCCTGAGTTTCTTCGAGAGCGAGATTCTGAAGAAGTCAGGCAAGACTTACGACCTCTGCGAGATGTTCGTAGCCAACAAGAACTACATGGACCGCGCCACAATGACCGTCCGTATGCACGGCGATGTTTCGTTCTCACAGGGCGGTAGCGCATACGATGTGTATTATGTACTGAAGAACTACGGCATTTGCCCCGAAGATGCCATGCCATTACCGGGCACCCTGTATGGCGACTCGCTCGCAAACTTCAACGAGTTCTTCGACGTGATGACTCCATACGTCGAGAAAATAGCTAAGAGCGACTCTAAGAAGCTCACTCCGGCATGGAAGAACGGCCTTCAGGGAATCATCGACGCATATCTCGGCAAGTGTCCGGAGAACTTCACCTACGAGGGCAAGAACTACACTCCGAAGACTTTCGCCGAGAGTTTGGGTCTCGACTGGAACGACTATGTAAGCATCACATCCTACACTCATCACCCGTTCTGGAGTGAGTTTGCCGTAGAGGTGCAGGACAACTGGCGCTGGCCGATGAGCTGGAACGTTCCTATGGACGACATGATGCGCATCATCGACAATGCCGTGATGAACGGTTATACCGTGGCTTGGGGTGGCGACGTGAGCGAAGAGGGATTCACACGCAAGGGTCTCGGTATCGCTTACGACACAAAGAAGGTGCAGAGCCTGTCGGGAAGCGATGCTGCAAAGTGGCTCCGTCTGTCTAAGACTGAGAAGAGCAACAAGCTCGACTCGCTCGGAATCAATGCTCCGGAGATTACTCCTTCACAGGAGTTGCGTCAGCAGCGTTACGACAACTGGGAGTTGACCGACGACCACGGTATGCTCATCTACGGTATCGCTAAGGATCAGAACGGCAAGGAGTATTACATGGTGAAGAACTCTTGGGGCGAGTATGGCGACTACAAAGGCACTTGGTATATGACAAAGGCTTTCGTTGCCAACGCGACAATGGATTATATGGTCAACAAGAACGCCATCCCCGAGGACATCCGCAAGAAGTTGGGAATCTAATTTCTCAAGAAGTTAGAAGTAGATAAAAGTAGATAGGAGGAGATAAGAGACGTATGCCTTGTGAAATCAGCACGGCATTTGTCCTTTATCTCCTCCTATTTTTTATCCCCCTTATCCTCTTTTAAAAATGAAAAACGGCTCATTCAATAAATCCGAGGGATTACATTCACCACAGAGGCACAGTGTACACGGAGATTTATATGTCATTACAAACTCAGAGCTTATGTCTGAAAGTATAGAGAGCACAGAGCCGTTATCTCCCCCCTCCTTGCCTCTATAATTCTTGCAAGCTCCGTGGCCTCCTGATGCCACAGGCATATACTCAGTGAGCGAATATTATAGGGTGAATAAAGTTCCGTGGCCTCTGTGCCTCTGTGGTAAGAAATAATTTAATCATATATAATCTGTACCCTATATTTTTCCGTTGAGTCTGAAAAAACGCCACCCGTTTTGTAAATATTTTTGGTCAAAAATCACCCCTCTGAGAAACCGGTTCTTGCGTGCTAACGGATGTTAAATATAGGTCCCGTTACTCATTTTTACCGTTTTTCCGACCTCAAAAATCCCAACTCAAAACTCAAAATTCGTAACTCAAAATTCCAAAAGTGCCTCCGTTGGGAAAAAATCGGGTTGATTTTCATTGAAATTTTGCGTCCGAGAAAACACTGAAAAACGCTCTTTTCGCCCGATTTAACATTCCTTAGCTTTCAACGGAGGCACTTTTAGAGTCCGTTTTAGGCTGTTTGGGAGTGCAACGGAGGCTCCGTTTAAGCCTAAAAGAGGCTCCGTTAGCGTCTAACGGAGCCTCCGTTGCAATATAACGAGGTCTATTTCGCCCTCAAAAACGGCCATTTTCGCCAAATAACGAGACAACTCCTTGATTATCAAAGCCTTAACTCAAAACATCCTAAAATGCCTTATTTTCGCGTTTTTGCGCACTCGGAATGTTTCGTTCAGAAATTCGCGAGTTTTAGAGGGTATACTTGTAAAGATTTTTCAAAGGCTTATTCTTTATAATTCACCAGCACTATTTCTTTAAGATGTCCATATTGTTATGCAATTTTACCGGTTTCGATTTCTGATTTAAGATACTGAAAGATATAAACTGCTCCTTGATAGTAAAGGCCACATTCGGGGTCGTTTAGCTTTGTGAATGTGGTCGAGGAATAAAGCTCATCAAGGGCACGACGGATATCCCAGCCATATTCTGCCATAAGCATTTCGGCAAGTTCAGCCGCAAGGCATTCGATTTGAAATTGTATGTCTTGTGTCATAACTCGATACTTTTTAAAAATTCTACCGCTTTGGGGGTGCCAAAGAAGTATTGGATGGCATGGTCGCCCCGGAATCTTAGCTCTTCAACCAATGCGGAGGCAGACAAATAACCCATTATATAACGGCGAATCTGAACGCCAACAGTATCGTCTGCTATCGGACCGATTACGATATCATAGGGATGAGCCGGGATTTCAGTATCATTTTTACGGTTCATTACGACAAACTCAGCCCATTCCACAGAGTAATCAAGGAATGTCTTTATATTCAGTCCATTCTTTGCAGCCTCTTCTTCATCAAATTCAAAGCATGACAATATTGGTTTGCCTTCATTTAGGAATCGGGTTGTGCGGATAGCCATAGCCTTTGCTTGGTCAGGATTGGCATTGAGATAGAATCCCTGCCCAAAATCCTTGCCACGCTTACTACGAGAAAGATCAATCTTCTCAATGGTTACGTTAGAACCGTGATAGAGCCGTATCATATCCTGCCTCCTTCCCGGCGGCAAATAACTTGGAGGTCTGAAACCGCATCATCAATAGAGAGGGTATGTTCGGCAGCATAGCAGTCGAGAAGAAAATCTATGCCTGTAAAACGGCGCAGATATGCGTATGCCTGTGAGTTGGAGAGTTTGTACTGCTGTGCGAAAGCTCCGACACACGTCACTACATATTCTATTTTGTCAAATACTTTTTTCTTGTCCATGACCAAACTTTCTTGCTTATAATTATTACAATACTTTGATGTCTGATACAAAATTAAAAATAAAATCTGAAAAACATATCCTTTATATAAAATATTTTGCATCAGACGAATAGCACTATGGCACTATGGGAAATAATCCATTCTGCCGAATTTGTACAATAAGACCAAATACATTCCTGTCATCACTCGTTCGGTTTTATATAGAACCGCTTCCTGCTGAAGTCGAGTATTACAGGCGTCTCAAAGAATTTCAGCCCTATAAGTCCAGCTACGCCATCAGCTTTTGTTTTACTGTTCAAACTAATTGACGCATTATGGAATGTATATCCCGCTATAACGCACGTGCAATCACGCAAACCTCTATTCACAACACTATTCCTATCACCTTTAGATGGACGGAATTCAGAATCATTGTCTTCTACCATATTTGCCACAGTCTCATTATTTTTTAAGAGAAGAAGCAAATCCTTATACCCTAAATCTATTGCAAAATTACCATCCATCTGAGCCGTTGTATAATCGGTTTTAATTGTGAGATGTGTATATATCGCAGGGAATAATAATCGCTCTGTCTTATGCAAAGGAAAAGAATTGCATCCGATAGTGTCTTGCGCAAGTCGGCTACGCGAAAGCAAAGACATCTTCGAAGCCTTCAAGTCAAGACAGACTATCGAACTTCTGTCTTTCTCATTTCTCAGATACTGGATAGGAAGCAATATCTTTCCATATTTTTCCGCTACAATTACCGGGCCTTTGAATATTACATCACCAATTTTTAGGACAGCCATTCCATATAGTTTCATATTATACTTATAATGTTTCCTCTTCTTCGCGGGCACTTTTAGATTTAACTTTAATTCGTCTTTATGCTTCTCATAAAACTTACTATCCATTATCAAGCCTACGGCTCCCGTTGACATCATAATATTTGCAGGCACACCATTAATATCACTATTAAAGTAATAGTGTCCCTCCTTATATTTAAGGTCAAACGTAACGGTATTGTCCACCTCACTCATTGTCTCCTGCGCTTCCACAATACCGAATGTAAGCGCAAGGAATGTGAATGTTAATAGAATCCTTTTCATAATACTCATAATTTATATTAATACTCTATTGTAATAACGAAAACAAAATATTCTTTATTG
>ULSA01065815.1_pt1 | contig 35397 bp, 36 predicted proteins | sample 1955951 | NCBI WGS metagenome assembly ULSA01 (sample SAMEA4835697, study PRJEB28245) | human gut metagenome | biome: gut microbiome; material: fecal sample | place: Denmark | collected 2008 | reverse complement strand
AGTTCTGCAGCTTTTTCAAGATTATATTCTCTCTGTGCCTGCTGAATCTGTCCATTGACACTTTCAATCTCTTCACGGATCTTGCTCAACTTATCAACAGATGACTTCTCGCTTTCCCATTTTGCCTTGCCTGCATCAAGTTTTTCTTTGTTTTCGGCAAGTTCTTCCTGTAACTCAAGAAGTCTCTTTTTACTGATTTCATCTGTTTCTTTCTTTAGTGCTGCCTCTTCAATTTCAAGCTGCATTACCTTTCTTGATAATTCATCAAGTTCGGCAGGCATGGAATCAAGCTCTGTTTTGATAAGTGCACATGCTTCATCAACAAGGTCAATAGCTTTATCAGGCAGGAATCTGTCAGAAATATATCTGTGGGAAAGTACAGCCGCTGCCACAAGTGCATTATCGGCTATCTTTACACCATGATATACCTCATACCTTTCCTTGATACCTCTTAAGATTGATATAGTATCTTCTACTGTTGGTTCGTCAACCGTTACAGGCTGGAAACGTCTTTCAAGTGCAGGGTCTTTTTCTATATACATCCTGTATTCGTCAAGTGTTGTAGCACCTATACAATGAAGCTCACCTCTTGCAAGCATTGGCTTAAGCATATTGCCCGCATCCATTGCACCATCTGTCTTACCTGCACCGACTATTGTATGAAGTTCATCTATAAACAGGATAATCTGACCGTCACTCTTCTTTACTTCATCAAGAACGGATTTAAGCCTTTCCTCAAATTCACCTCTATACTTGGCACCTGCAACAAGGGCTCCCATATCAAGGGAAAATACGGTCTTGTCTTTAAGTCCGTCCGGAACATCGCCTCTTACAATTCGCTGTGCAAGGCCTTCAACAACGGCTGTTTTACCTACACCGGGTTCACCTATAAGTACAGGATTATTCTTAGTCTTTCGAGAAAGAATCCTTATCACATTTCTAATCTCATTATCACGGCCTATTACAGGATCCATTTCCTGTTTTTTTGCCTTTTCCACAAGGTCCACACCGTATTTTTCAAGGGTTTCATAAGTTGCTTCCGGATTATCCGTTGTTACTGACTTATCGCCTCTTATACCCTGTAAAACCTGAAGCACACGCTCTCTTGTAATATTATATTTTGCAAATAACCGGGCTACCTCATTATTAGGATACTTAATCAAAGTAAGGAAAAGATGTTCTACAGATACGAAATTGTCACCCATTGCCTTAGCTTCGTCTTCCGCGCAAAGGAGAACCTTATTAAGAGCCTGACTTATCCTTATCTGGACATCTCCTGATACCTTAGGCTTCTTATCTACAATCTTTTCACAATCTGCAATATACGCTTTCTCATCTATATCCATTTTACGGATCAGACTAAGTATAAGACTATCTTCAATTCTGACAAGGGCATATGCAAGATGTTCGTTGTCTATCTCTGAATTAGAAAATTCATACGCAAGCTTCTCACATTCCTGTACTGCTTCAACTGATTTCTGAGTAAATTTCTGAATATTCATAACAACACTTCCTTTCTAGTGTTCTATATGTTGTAGAACAATTTCTATGTTGATATAGTATCACGTTTAATTAGCACTGTCAATAGGTGAGTGCTAATTTTTTTATTTTTAATTTAACAACCTGTTTATACCAGCATATATTATACTAAAAAATCTTAAGGAGCATTCCATGCCTATATTTTACAACCAGGCTACGTTAACCTACAACAATAAAACAGCAAATTCCAATGTTGTAACCGGAGAGCTGCTTGAAGTCCTTACAATTACCAAAACTGCATTAAATTCCAACTACGAACCGGGAGACAACGTAACCTATGTTATCAATATAGTTAATTCCGGCACAGCAGCATTGACGGGGCTTACTCTTAAAGATGACCTTGGTGCTTATACCCTTGATGCCAATACACTCGTTCCGCTGACATACGTTGAAGACACCATCCAGTATTTTATCAATGGGGTGAGTCAGGCTTCCCCTGTTGTTACAATCGCAGGAGGCTTATCTGTTACAGGTCTTTCCGTACCTGCAGGAGGCAACACAACCCTGTTATACGAAACAAAGGTAAATGATTACGCAAATCCTACGGCATTGAGTACAATAACCAATACTGCAAATCTTTCGGGAGATTCCTTATATAACGATTTATCTGCTTCTGCCACAATTACTGCTGCAGCTGCAACCAATTTAAGCATCTCCAAGTCAGTATGCCCCGACAGTGTTGTTGAAAATGGTCAGCTGACTTATACTTTTGTAATCCAGAATACCGGCTCTTTAGCAGCACAGGCCAGTGATAACGTTGTAATCAGTGATACATTTGATCCTATCCTTAACCCTATTACCGTAACATTTGATAATGTTACGTGGACGGTAGGAACAAATTACAGCTATGACACTACAACCGGTGTATTTAACACCATAGCCGGTCAGATAACCGTTCCTGCCGCAACCTATACACAAAATCCTGCTACAGGAATATGGACTCTTACTCCGGGTGTAAGCGTTCTTAAAGTCACGGGAACTGTATAAAAAATTGAGCTATGGTACCCATCATAACGTACCATAGCTCTTATTCTTTACTTTGTATTAAACTGTCAGAACCTTTCTGAAATCATTTCGCTGATTTTTGTCTTATCAACATCAAGTGCAAAAGCAAGTTCGCCAAAAAGCTGTTCTTCTGCCTGACGGAAATATTTCTCATCAACAACAGTAACTTTCTTTCCTTCACTTATTCTCTTACATTTTCTGTTATATATGGTCTTAATCATTGAAGCAAGCTTTTCACAATTACATCCTAACAAAGTCTGCTTATAGCAGTTTTCCCTGTCTCTTTCATCTGCTACAACAGTCTCTTCAAGATCAGGAAATATATCTATCAGTTCCTTTGCATCTTCTCTGGAGATAACCTCTCTCATTACTATCCTGCCGTTTTCAACAGGGGCATATATTATTTCCTCTTTATTGTAAACGGGTACCAATGTATAATATATCCTGTCATTATTTATAAGTGACAAAGTTCCTATCCCTTTAACCGAACATACACCATTCTTACCATATACAACCAAATCATTAATTTGAAACATATCATTCACTTCCTATTTATATTAATAATACCCATTTTTGAAAAAAATTTCCAGTCATTTTAATTATTAACATAAATTTTCGTGATTATAACTAAAAACACCCATTATAATTTTTGTGCATTTTTACTGTTCTTATTATTTAATTTATCAACATATTTCTTAGTCTCAAATGCCGCAACCGAACTTAATGCTACCAATGCTATCAGATTCGGGATTGCCATAAGTCCGTTAAATATATCGGCAATTGTCCATACTGCTTTAATTGTCATAAATGGTCCGAAAAATACGCAGATGATATATAATATCCTATATCCTTTTACAATATGTAATCTGCCTTTAGTAAGGTACTCAAGACATCTTTCACTGTAATAGTTCCAGCCGAGTATTGTAGTGAATGCAAAAAATACGAGACATATCATCAATATAAAAGATGATACCTGTTCAGGGAATGGGAGTCCCTGTCCAAATGCCCGTTCAGTAACAGCATAACCATCAAGTCCTACATTCCATGAACCGGTAATTACGATTGTAAGACCGGTCATCGTGCATATAACAATTGTATCGAAAAATGTTCCGAGCATTGATACAAGTCCCTGCTTTGCCGGCTCGTTAGTCTGTGCAGCGGCTGCTGCAATAGGCGCACTGCCAAGCCCTGCCTCATTAGAGAAAACACCTCTTGCAATACCTTTTTGCATAACTACAATTATTGAACCGATTGCACCACCTGTAACCGCAGACGGATTAAATGCGCCTTTGACAATTAACTTAAATGCTCCCGGAACTGCTTTAATATTCAAAACAATGACTATCAATGCAAACAAAACGTAAATAACTGCCATAAAAGGAACTATTACCTGTGCAACAGAAGATATTCTCTTAAGTCCTCCGATAAGTACCAGTGCCACAAATAATGTTATCACAATCGCAGTAATTATTATTGCCCATGAATATTGTGTACCGAATATACTTACAGTATGGCTTTCTGACGGATCAAAAAATGACTTAACCGCATTGGAAATACCATTTATCTGTGTAAATGTTCCTATTCCAAGTAATCCTACGCCTACACCGAATACCGCAAATATCTTGGCAAGCCATTTCCACTTTGGCCCCATACCATTTTCTATGTAGTAAAAAGGTCCGCCTACAATATGTCCATCATCAGATACCTTCCTGTACTTAACAGCAAGCAGACACTCAGCATATTTCGTCGCCATACCTACAAGTGCAGCAACCCACATCCAGAATAACGCTCCCGGGCCGCCTGCCACTATAGCCGTTGCAACACCTACAATATTACCTGTACCTATTGTAGCTGAAAGTGCAGTACATAATGCGCCAAAACTTGATACTTCCCCGTGTCCTTCTCCTTCCTTTGAAAACATATTTTTAAGTCCGTGTCCCAGCTTTCTGAACTGGATTCCTTTAAGTCTTATTGTAAGGAACAAACCCACCGCGAGCAACAGAACAATAAGAGGTGCACCCCATACAATATTATCAACCTTATCCAAAAAAGCTCCTATCTTTTCTAACATCTTTGTTCTCCTTTAAAACTGATTAGTTAACTATATCATTTTTTCTTTTATAATGCAAAAAGATATTGTGTAAAATGTCACGTTGTTATAGAATGTAAATATAAAATAAGAATTGAGGTGAGGCAACTAGTATGAAATCAACCAGAAGTAATTGCGGATTCTCATTGGTGGAACTTATTGTTGTAGTTGCAATTATGGCTGTTTTAATGGGTATACTTATCCCAACTCTTGTCAAACAGACAAGCAAGTCAAAGCGTTCCGTGGATTCAAATTCCGCACATGAGATTGCTGCATCCGTTAACAGAGTATTATCCACTGACACAGACATCTACTATACTTATTCGGGAGATACCCCATCCAACTACTCTTTCGTATGGGACTCCGGCACAACAGCCGATGATGTAAGCCAGAATCCGTTTGCGAAAGCGGTTTTTGAAGATTTTGGCCAGGTTATTCCTGTTTCTAAATGGAACCATAACCTGAAATGGATGGTCACATATAACGGTACCACCAGGGATCTTCACATATACCTTGTTAAATCAGCCGATTCAACTAAAGGTTATGAAGTATATCCCGATTCTGCCAGCTATATTTCCAAAGCATCGGAAAAAGATATCGATATATAAGAATAAGCACAAAAACAGAGAAGCACAATCAGAATGCTTCTCTGTTTTGCTTAATATTATACTTTAATCCTACATAAAAGTAAGAAGATCTGCAACTTCCTTTCTCTTTGGTGCTGCAGGTGCATCAGCAGGATAACCTAATGCTATCAATGCCGATACTGACTTATCTTCGCCGATACCAAGAACTTCTTTTACTTTTTCTTCATCGTAAATACCCATAACAACGGTTCCGAGTCCTTTTTCGTGTGCCGCAAGACAAAATACCTGTGCTGCCATTCCCGCATCAAACGACTGCCAGTGATCTTTTTTAGATGTTGAATAGCTTCCGTCTCTTTCATATCCGGCTCTCTTATTTACAGTTAATTCAACCATCAGAACAGGTGCGCCCTGTATGTTATTCTTATTGCCTTCATGTCCCATAATACATTCGCCGGCAATCTTATTTCTGATATCATTATCATAAATTGCTATGTACCTTACTGACTGTGAATTCTTCCAGCTTGGTGCAAATCTTGCAATCTCGATAATTTCTTCGATTAATGACCTGTCAACGGGCTTATCCTCATATTTTCTTATGCTACGTCTTGTTTTGATACATTCTATTGCTTCCATAAAAAACCTCCGGAAAATTGATACTGTAATAATACCATATTTTTCCGGAGTTCTCCATACTTTAATTTCTGAATTTTCTATTTGTACGCTTCTTCTATAAAATATTCCTGTGAATTAAGTTTCTTTTTGCCATCATCAATAATTTCATATCTGCCGTCAGGTAAAGCCGTTCTTGCAAGTACATTATCCTTGAGCATTATCGAAAACATATTTCTTATACGTTCCTTCAGTCTTTCATCATACACAGGAGCTGCTACTTCAACTCTTCTCAAAGTATTTCTTGTCATAAAATCCGCAGAAGATATATATATTTTATCCCTTTCTTTTGTTCCAAAAATATATATTCTTGAATGTTCAAGGTACCTTCCTACTATACTTCTTATGTGTATATTCTCTGTTTCCCCTTCAACACCGGGAATAAGGCAGCATATACCTCTTACTACCATATCTATATGAACGCCTGCTTTTGATGCCTCCACAAGCTTGTCCATAATCTTCTTATCAGTAAGGGAATTAACCTTAATTCCTATATATGATTGTTCACCTTTCTTCGCATATTCTATTTCATCCTCAATCATATCAATAACCGGCTGCTGAAGAGAATTAGGTGCCACGAGAAGATGTTGCGTCCTGTCAATGGTATTGCCTATCAGTATCTCCTGAAAAGTTTTTCTTGCTTCATCACCTATTTCATAATTTGCTGTCATCAATGACAAATCCGTATACAATCTCGCTGTTTTCTCATTATAATTGCCTGTGCCTATCTGGGTTATATACTGTATTCCGTCATCACTCTTAACAGTTATAAGGCAGAGTTTTGAATGAACCTTAAGTCCGTCGATTCCGTATACAACATGACAGCCGGCTTCCTCTAACTGACGGCTCCAGCTTATGTTATTTTCTTCATCGAATCTTGCTTTAAGTTCAACAAGAACCTCAACCTGTTTTCCATTTTCGGCAGCTTCGACAAGCGCCTCAACAATCTTTGAGTTTTTGGCAAGTCTGTATAATGTCATTCTTATTGACAATACATTCTTATCATTGGCTGCTTCATGAAGAAGTCTTAAGAAAGGTTTTATGCTTTCATAGGGATAAGATAAAAGCATGTCTTTTTCAATAATCTGTGGAATCATCGGTCTGTTTTCGTCTACGCAGGCGGGTTCTTTCGGCACACGTTTTTCAAAGAAAAGTTCCTGTCTGTCTCTTAAAATATCCTGTATATCAAATACATAGGAAAAATCCAACGGAGACTTTGAAAAAATAACATTTTCCTTTCCAAGTTCCAGATAATCGCATAACTGGTTTACCATTACGTCATCTATATCTCTTGTAAGCTCAATTAATACAGGTGCAAGTTTTTTACGCAATTTAATCAGCTTAGCCATATGATCCCTGTAATCAAGGTCTTCATCATATACTTTTACAACATCAATATCCGCATTTCTTGTAACTTTCATAACTGATTTTTCTATTATTTTATATCCTTTGAAAACCATCGGCATATAATGAAGAATCAGTTCTTCTCTCAAAATATATGTATTTTTCTTTCCTTTTATTCCAATCATTCTTGGTACCATATCAATATTGCACGGAATGATGCCTATGCGTTCTTTACCATTCTTTTTATCAAGACTTGCAACAGCATATATTTCCTGTCCTCTTAAAAACGGAAACGGCTGTTTTCTTGCAACTATCATTATCGAAAGTAAAGGTAAAACTTCCTTGTTAAAATACTTTTTCAGAGCACTTTCTTCGTCCTTATTAAGTTCTTTAAATGAGACGAATCTGATTCCATACCCTGCAATACGATTCTGAAGTTCATCATATATTGCATCTTTTCTGCTGTTAAGTTCCCTTACTCTTGAAAAAATTGCATTAATCTGCTCAGCAGGGGTCATATTGGTCTTATTTTCCTTGTCATTTGGGCATATCAAATTCTGGTCCTGAAGTGAGCCGACCCTTACCCTGAAAAATTCCTCAAGATTAGTCTGGTAAATTGACAAAAATGTAAGTCTCTCGCAAAGAGGCACTCCTTCTCTCTTCGCTTCATCCAGTACACGTTCATTAAATTTGAGCCAGGAAAGCTCTCTGTTCATATATATTTTGTTTTCTTTTTTCATATTTTTAATCTCCAAAACAAATTCCCATCTCCTTGGCCTGGAGAATTATTTCTGCATCAGCCGGTACAACTTTTAACTTACCTGCTACTTCTTTTAATGGCACATTAACAATTCTTCCGTTTATAACCGCAGCCATTACACCATAGTTTTTATTAATGATGTTCAAAGCCGTCGCAGTTCCTGTCTGCATTGACACAATTCTGTCCCTCGCGGTAGGTGAACCACCTCTTTGTGTATGTCCCGGTATTGTAATACGCACTTCCTTATCTGTTGCCGTCCGGATATCAAGTGCAAGTTTCTCAACCTGTGATTTTAAATTTTTCTCACTGAGAAGCTGTCGCCTTTCTTTATTTTTTAAGGAAGAAAATTCCTTTTCCACTATTCCTTCTGCCGCAGCAATTACAAGGTATTTCTTATCGCTTTTTTCTATATATGATGTTATTTTCTTAATATCATAAGGAATTTCAGGGATAAGTATTATGTCAGCACCTGTTGCAATTCCTGAATACAAGGTTACCCAGCCGGTCTTATGCCCCATTACTTCCACAACAAATATCCTGCCGTGAGATGAAGCTGTCGTCTTTATATTATCCATAGTTTCCGTTGCAACCTTAACGGCACTGTCAAATCCAAATGTAACATCGGTTCCCCATATATCATTGTCAATTGTTTTTGGTGCGGTCACGACATTAAGGCCTTTTTCGCTTAAAAGATTGGCAGTCTTATGGCTTCCGTTTCCTCCAAGCACGATTAACGCGTCAAGCTTCCATTTTTCATAATTTTTAACCATCATTTCAACCTTATCACGCCCGTTTTCATCAGGTTTGGTTATGGTCTTAAAAGGCTGTCTTGAAGTTCCGAGAATCGTACCCCCGGATAAAAGAATATTATCGAAATCTGCCTTTTCCATTTTCTTATATTTTCCGTTAATAAGTCCTGTAAAGCCATCAAGAATTCCGTATATTTCAATATCTTTATCTTTTTTATATAAAACCTTTGCAATTGCTTCCATTGTAGCATTAAGGCATTGACAGTCTCCTCCGCTCGTAAGCATTCCTATACGCATATTAACTCCTTTCCATTGGTAATGCTTCCATCCAATATACTTTTGGAATTAGTATACCAGCATTTTGTAAATTTTATTGATATATCTATGTAAATTTTTTGTAAGATAAAAATTATTTTTCTTGTATCATACGGTAAACAGAATATGTATACCGGCTAAATTATTCTTCCTATTTCTCCAAACATCTTTTTGTCCATGGATACCGTAGTACTTCCCGATGTAGTAACCATATTGCCTGTTATGACTGCCGAAGCCCCCGACAAAAATGCCTTTTTTCCACCCTCTGTAAAGAATTTTCTGCCTGCTGCCACCCTGATATCCGCATCAGGATTAACATATCTGAACATTGCAATGGTTCTTAATATCTCCGGTTCGCTTAATGTCTCAACAGCTTCTAACGGAGTTCCTTTAACAGGCATAAGAATATTGACAGGAATTGAATCCGCGCCTGCTTCTGCCAGCGAAAATGCCATAGATATCCTGTCTTTTAATGTTTCGCCCATACCGATTATTCCACCTGAACAGATTTTAAGTCCCGTTTCTTTTACATTTTTAAGTGTCCTTAACTTATCACCGAATGTATGGGTTGTACATATTTTGGGAAAATAGCTTTCAGAGGTTTCTATATTATGATGATAATATGTAACCCCTGCTGCTTTAAGTTCCTCAAGCTGTTCCTTCGTTATAAAACCCATTGAGGCACATAAACCTATGTTACATTCTTTACTCATGGTCTTATAAGCATGTACTGCCTTTTTAAAGTCTTCGCCTGTAAGTGCTTTTCCTGCGGTAACAATGGAAAATCTGTGGATTCCTTCTTTTTCATCTTCTTTGCAGGCTCTTACAATCTCTTCTTCCGGTATAAAACCATATACATCACACCCTGTTTTATTAAAAACCGACTGTGCACAATATTTACAGTCTTCAGGGCATCTTCCGCCTTTACCGCTTATTACCGCACACATATCCACTCTGTCACCCATATAATGTTTACGGATTCTATCGGCCCCCGTACATAATTTTTCAAGATCACAGGATGCAAAGAAGTCTGTATTATCTTCTCTGCAAAGTCTTTTTCCGTTAATAATTTTATCTGCAAGTTCCAGAATGTCCATTTTATATACCTCTTCTTTTAATGTCTATCTTGTTTTCATAAAATAATAATACTGCAAATATAAACCACATAAATACGTTCCTTCATTATTCTCATGTGGCACTTTATATGTTATAATAATACAAAATAATAAAGAAAGGTAGGTCATTTTATGTTCCAGTCAATTGAAAGGAAACATCCACACTTTTATCAATATTTCCGCGTAATCATTGTGATAATCGCATCACTTCTGTATGCGTGGAATCTTTGTTGCTTTGCCAAATCCGCTGACCTGCTTCCCGGTGGAATTTCAGGAGTATCCCTTCTGCTCCAGCATATAATAAAAAGTATTTTCCATGTTACCGTTCCCTACTCAGTCTTTAATATACTACTAAATCTTTTTCCTGTATATATAGGATTCAGATATATCGGTAAAAAATTTACTTTGTACTCCATATTGACTATACTTTTGTCGAGTATATTTGTAGATATACTGCCTGATTATATATTTACAACCGACATACTTCTGATAAGCATTTTCGGCGGTCTTATTAACGGTTTTGCAATAGCATTATGCCTTAATGTCGGCACAACCACCGGCGGCACCGATTTTATAAGTATTTATATGTCCCAGCAGAAGGGAATGGACGCATGGAATTATATTCTTTTCGGTAACGTTATAATTCTTCTGATTGCAGGTGCAATGTACGGCTGGTCAATCGCACTTTATTCGATTATTTACCAGTTCTGTAGCACTCAGATAATACAGATGCTCTACAAACGCTACCAGAAAGAAACACTTTTCATAATATCCGACAAAGCCGATGAAATATACCGTCTTATAAAAGATACCACCAACCATGATGCCACTCTTTTCCACGGTATCGGCTGTTATGAAGCAAAAGAAAAAGAAATGATATATTCTGTAATTAATACAGACGCAAGGAGGCAACTGATACCATTAATACATTCGGTTGATCCTCACGCCTTTATTAATGTTGTTAAGACAGAAGAGCTTGCCGGAAGGTTTCATGACATTCCTAATGACTGACAACGCCTTTTAGTCTTTCCATACACTCTTCTATTATTTTTCTCGGTGCGGCAAGGTTAATTCGTTGAAAGTCCTGACCTGACGCACCGAATATTTTTCCACTGTCAAGCCATAACTTTGCCTCGTATATAATGCGTCTGTCAAGTTCCTCATAATCTATGCCTGTTCCTCTGAAATCAAGCCATGTAAGATATGTTCCCTCACCATCAATGACCTTTACGCCCGGAAGGTTTTTTTCCGTATATTCTTTTACATATTTCCTGTTATTTCTGATATATTCAATAACACCGTTATACCATTCTTCCCCGTTAACATAGGCCGCCTTTACCGCAGCATGTCCTAACGGACTTAACTGACTTATTCCCGCCGCATCCACCTGATGTCTGAATTTTTTTCTGAGTGTCCTGTCAGGTATAAATATATTGGAGATTAACATTCCCGCAAGATTGAATGTTTTGCTTGGTGATGTGCATATTACGGATATATTTTCAAATTCTTTTTTTACATTACAGAATACCGTATGCTCGCCCTCAAACACAAAATCACTGTGAATCTCATCACTTACAACAATAACATTATGTTTAAGGCAGATATCTCCGAGTTTTAAAAGTTCCTCTCTGGTAAATACCCTGCCGGACGGATTATGAGGACTGCAGAGGAGAAAAAGTTTTACATTATTATCAACTATCTTTTTTTCAAAATCTTCAAAGTCTATGTGATATCTGTTGTCTTCAAGAAGTACAAGGTCATTGCTCACAATTCTTCTGTCATTGTCATTAATAACCTCCGAAAACGGATAATATACAGGCTGCTCTATAAGTACGGCATCTCCCGGCTCTGTAAATGCTTTAACCGCCATTGCAAGTGCAAACACTACACCCGGTGTCTTAATAATCCATCTTTCTTCCACATCCCAGTTATGATGTCTTTTCATCCATCCTGCAACAGCCTCAAAATATTCTTTTCCTGTTTCGCTATAGCCGAAAATACCGTGTTTTACCCTTTCAATAACCGCATCTTCCACATAAGATGAAGTTTTAAAATCCATATCCGCAATCCATAACGGAAGTACATCTTCAGGCATGCCTCTTCTTTTTGCAAAATCATATTTAAGGCAATCCGTATTTTTACGGTTTATTATCTCATCAAAATTAAGATTTCTTTCTGCCATATTATTCACCAGCCTTTCTAAATACTTCTTCAAGTTCATTTATAAGGTCTTCATAATCCTCTATTCCCACAGACATTCTTAAAGTACATTCGGTTATTCCGTTCTTTTCCCTTACTCCTGCAGGGACATCTGCGTGTGTCTGTGTTGTGGGATACGTTATGAGTGTTTCCACCCCTCCGAGGCTTTCAGCAAACTTAATCATTCTGACACCTTCAAGTATCTTAAGTGCATGTTCCTTGGTATCAACGTAAAAGGTAAGCATTGAACCAAAACCTCTTGCCTGTTTTTTTAATATTTCATAACCCGGATGTGTAGGCAGCCCCGGATAAAATACTTCTTTTACAATGCTCTGTTTCTGAAGCCAGAGTGCAATTTTTCCCGCATTTTCCGATGATCTTTTCATACGAATCCCAAGGGTTTTAATTCCTCTTAAAATAAGCCAGCTGTCAAAAGGAGCAAGACCTGCTCCTGTTGTTTTTATAAGGAATCTGAGTCTTTCCCTTATCTCTTCCCTGTTGGTAACTATAAATCCCGCAAGAGTATCATTATGTCCGCCAAGGAATTTAGTTCCGCTATGGATTACTATATCTGCTCCCAAATCAAGGGGATTCTGGAAATAAGGAGATAAAAATGTATTATCCACTATTAACAGGCAATTATGCTTTTTTGCGATTTCCGATATTTTGGCAATGTCGGATACTCTCATCATAGGGTTGGTAGGGATTTCAATATATATGGCTTTTGTATTTTCTTTTATCCTGCTTTCAATGTTTTCACGGGAGCAGTCAAGATATGTTATCTCATAATTATTTTTACTGCATACGTTATCAAATAATCTTGTACTTCCTCCGTAAATATCAGCTTCAACGATAATATTATCACCCGGTTTAAAGAGTTCCATCGTAAGCGTAATGGCTGCCATTCCCGTTGTCAGTGCAAATGCTTCAGTTCCGTTTTCAAGATTGGCTACTGTTTTTTCAAGCACCTCCCTTGTAGGATTCTGTAGTCTGCTGTAGTCATATCCCGTACTTTGACCGACTCCCGGATGTGCATATGTTGCAGTCTGGTATATCGGATAACTTATTGCTCCGTAGTTATCTGCTTTTCCCTCAAGTTCTTCTAAATGTAAACATCGTGTATTAATTCCTCTTGCCATATTTTGTCCTCCGTTTTATTCCTACTGTTTTACTAGGATTATTAACTGTAAAAATATTATCACAGAAGACATTTATTGTATAATCTTTAAAATTTATGATTTGTTATAGGTAATCTTTATATCAAAAAACCGCTGTGAGAATTCCGGATTCCCACAACGGTTAGAAATATTATTGATTTATAACCTTTCTCATCCAGATATGAGAGTGTCCTTCGTCCTCTCCTATCGGACCATAGCCCTCATATCCCGAATTTTCATAAAAGCCTCTGACCCTGCACTGGGCATGAAGAATTATCTCCTTACCACCCTTTTGCGAAACGATTTTCTCCGCTTCTGCAAGAATAACCGTTCCAAGATGCAATCCACGATATGATTTATCTACCGCAATTCTTCCAAGGATATATGTATTATCTTCTCTATAAATTCTGCATGTGGCAACAGGCTTTTCATTGTTATATATAACAATATGTAAAGCCCTATCATCAATTTCATCAAACTCGTTTTTATAGCCCTGCTCGGACATAAAAACATCACGTCTGATATTCATTGCATCCTCCTGCAGATAGTCATAAACTTTAACTTCCATAGCTTATCCTCAATTATTTTTCTGTGCTTTCTCTTCTCCCATACTTTTAGGAAGAATAATATTAAGCAATATTGCCGTAACAAAAACAAGTGCCACACAGTTTTCAGCAAATACGGACCTTACAATATCAGGAAAAATATTAAATAAATCAGGACATTGTGTAAAGCCTAATCCAATACTGAGAGAAAGAGCTGCTATTGTAATGTTGCGCTGTGTATACCCGCATTTTCCTATCATCTGGACACCGCTTACAACGATTGTACCAAACATCATTATCGTACATCCGCCAAGCACCGCACTCGGCAAAGTGGCAAGCAGACTTCCTACTGCCGGGAAAAATCCCGCCACTACCATGATTATCGCTCCTGTAGAAATGGCATATCTGTTTACAACCTTTGTCATTGCAACAAGTCCTACATTCTGGCTGAAAGAGGTAATCGGCATACATCCGAAAATTGAAGAGAGTGCACTTACAAAACCGTCACAGGCAATGGAACCTGAGGTTTCTTTTTCCGTAACATCCCTTCCAAGTCCTGATGATGCAAGGGCAGAGGTATCACCGATAGTTTCCGTTGCCGATACCAGGAAAATAAGTATAAAAGAAAATATTGCATTGGCATTAAATTCAATTTTAAAAGGCATAAAATGAGGCAGGGCGATAATATCAACATCATGAAGTGCTGAAAAATCCACCATTCCCATACAAAGTGCCACAATATATCCCACAACAAGTCCGAATAAAACAGAAAGCTGTTTTAAATAGCCTTTTGCAAGTATATTGAATAAAATGCAGCTTACAAGGGTTACAATTCCAAGTATCCAGTTGTTGGCAGAACCAAAATCTGCTGCTCCCGTTCCTCCTCCGAAGGAAGCCGCACCAACAGAAAGAAGTGAAAATCCGATTGCCGTAACAACCGTTGCTGCTACAATCGGCGAAATAACTTTTATCCAGTATTTTGCAAAAAGTCCCAGAAGTCCTTCCACAATACCGCCTATTAATACTGCACCCATCAGGGTTCCGTATCCGTACTGTGCTCCTAAAGTACAGGCAAGGGATACAAACGTAAAGCTGATTCCCATTACTATAGGCAGTCTTGAACCTATTCTCCATATAGGGAACAGCTGTATAAAAGTACCTATTCCGGCTATAATCATTGCACTCTGGATTATCATGGCCGTGTCCTTTGCCCCAAGTCCACAGGCAGCCGCAACGATTATAATAGGTGTGATATTGGCAACAAACATCGCCAGTATGTGCTGTAATCCAAACGGAAACGCCTTTAATAAATTAATCTTTCCGTCAAGCGAATATAATGCTTCGACAGTATCTTTATTCTTTTTTTCTTTAGTCATTGTATTCTCCTCTTACTACTCCCTGAAGTTAATTGTTCCTGTAGTTGCATCCATTGAATCAACAATAGCAAGAGATTCAAGCTGATATCCGAGATTTCTTATAATCTGACCACCGACCTGAAAACCTTTTTCGATTGCGATACCGATTCCTTCAACAGTGCCTCCTGCCTGGTTCACAATTGAAATAAGTCCCTGTAATGCACAGCCATTTGCAAGAAAATCATCAATTATAAGCACATGGTCGTCTTCATTTAAAAACTTCTTTGATACAATAACCTGATTCTTGCATTTATGGGTAAAAGACTCAACCTCCGCAATATACATATCACCGTCTATATTAATACTTTTTGATTTTTTCGCAAAAACAACAGGTACGTTAAAGTGCATTGCAACAACACACGCAATTCCGATACCTGATGCTTCCACTGTCAATATTTTATTGATATTTTTGCCTTCAAATCTCTTCTTAAATTCGGCACCCATCTCATTAAATAGCGTTATATCCATCTGATGATTTAAGAAGCTGTCAACTTTGAGTACATTCCCTTCCTTAACTATTCCGTCTTTCACTATTCTTTCTTCCAAAAAATTCATATTATCTCCGATTTATCCGGGATTGCTTCCCTGTATTTCGCATATAATATTATCATTCTTCAAGATTCATTTCAACAGAATACGGTTTTATTTTTCCTCGAACATATATCCGACATTTACCTTTGTCACAACGTTCTTTCCTTTATTATTCAGCGTTTTTCTTATTCTTTTAATATGTGTATCCACAACTCTTGTATCCCCGTCGTAATCATATCCCCAGATTCCGGTAAGTATGGTATCCCTGTCAAGTACCCTGCCTTTATTTTTAATAAGATGTCACATATTTTCTCTGATTCCCTGTATCAGGCAAAACGAACCCCCTGCTATACACGGTATGCCTATTACCAGACTCACTAAAACATATCCCACATAATCCATCATGCTGTACGCATAATCCGAGGGTAAATACATTTTGGTAATGGTATCATATTCTGCCTCGTATATTTTATCAGGTTCGTCCTTTTTGTAGATAATGTCATAATTATCCTCTCCTACCGTATGCACATAATCCTTATAAATTTTTGCCTTATTAATATTTTTAACAATTATCCGTGGCAAAAAAGTAAAAGCAAAAACACCGGCAGCGAAAAATACAATTCCCATTAAAAGAATAACAGGTCTGTCATTCTTCTTTTTAAGCGGAGGTGCATACCTTGAGAGCCATGTATAATTTTCATCCTTTATCTTGGAAAATTTATTAAACAGCCGGTCTTCTGTTAAATATGTTATTCCGGTAACACGAGTCTGTTCCCTGATATAATTATTGATATCACCATCCTTTTCCATTACAACATCAATGTCAAAAATAGCTCTTCTTCCCTTTTTACATTCGTCGTATGTACTCCGGTTGACACTAAGCACCATGTCCCTTCCGTCGGCTCTGGTAATAGTTACCAGATACTCCCTATTATATTCGTCTCCTGTTATTTCCTTAGATTTGATTTTGACTGCTAATGTAACGCTTTCTGTCTTTAACATTATCTTTCTCCCATCTTAATTTATTTCAGGCACGTATTTTTCATTCATCATACAGATGTATGTCTTACCCTTTGCGATTTCAAGCGGCTTACCGTCCATTGTTGTCATAACAAACGCATTACCGTACTGGCTGTCGTCATTATAATCGCCCTTAGTCCAGTTAATCTTTATATATTTTCCACCACTGATATAATATCCGGTACCTCCTGCCATATTGTATTTCTGGCGGACTGTTCCTTGTGAATCTTTCTCTGTCCAGTTAGGTACAGGAAGAATAATTACATTTTTTACCCTTATTTTTTCGCTGTTGGTCTCATCAATATACGGTTCGTTCCAGAAATCCACGGAATAGTCATTTGCATCAGAATTATATTTAAAACTTGTATTCTTATAACCGGAAAAATTTACTTTAACATTAACCGCACTTTCTCCGTCAGGTGTACCCTCTCCGTCTTTTGCGAAATTAAATTTTGTATAGTCATTCCTTGTGTGTGCCGTATTTATATTTTTGTCTGAAATAATTTTTAACAGATTAGGTCCTGTCGTATATAAGGAATGTTCCAGTCCAACGTTATGCATCCTGTAATCATCCCGGAAAAATGCAGAGCCCGCATCTATTCCCGCATTGCCTACACAATTAAGTGTGGTATAACCTGACCTGTTAATCTTATCAAATATCCATGGGTCCCCGCCTGCATGAACAACGATTGCATCAAATCCCATGGCCCAGGATAAAAAATATTCCCTTGTGGATCTTATTGTACCGATTTTATCTACTCCTTTAAGGCTGTTGTAAAAGCCGAGAACTCTGGTTATTCCGCCCTCTTCCGTCATTTCTATATACATGTCAGCCTTTGAATTACCACTCTGTGGCAGTGCCTGTCTTATTGTGTTAAGCATTATGGCATAAGGTCTTGTTCCTGAGTAATCCGTATCCGTCTTTTCACCGGTAAAAGGATTAATATAGCCCTCCTCTGCTTCCTCTGTGGAAGCCTCCGTTGTCGGATGCTCAGTTGTCGCAGGTTCGGTCTCCGTTGTTGACGGTTCAGTCACCTCCTGCCTGTCCTTTTTACCGCAAGAAGTCATACATACAACAATTCCTGCAATAATTATAAACATTAAAACAGAGGCTGCATTAATGCAGCCTTTTTTATGTTTATTTATAAAATCACTGTTACCTTTTTTCATTCCTCGTCACTTCTTTTCTAAAGATAAATATATTTTACAATAACAGCTATTTTATATCAATGGTTTATTCCATATAAATTCTTGCTTCGTAAGGATATCTATAGTCTGTCCATAGAAATTACATACAACAACCATGCTCTTACCTGCATATTCTCTCTTATATGCAAAAATAACACGTCACACCACATACATTTATTAAGTCTTTAAACAATTTTTTTTGAATATAAAAAAATAAAACCGGAATACTACCTTTGTATAAACACTCTTATATGGAAAGGATGTAACGCAATGGTATTAAAAGAAAAAGAACGTTCAGTAATTGAAGATTTACAAAATCAGGAAAAAAGCTGTATGGAAAAGTACGCAAAGTATGCCGGCCTTGCAAAAGATCCGGAATTAAAGGCCCTTTTTAAAGAACTTCATAAGCAGGAGCAGAAACACTATGATTCTTTAGGCCAGGTTCTTTCCGGCACCGTTCCTGATTGTGACTGCAACGACAGTGCCGGCAAGGATTATTCACCAAAAGCCACCTACAACGATATGACCAACTCCGATGACAAACAGAATGACGCTTTCCTTGCAACAGACTGTATCGGAACAGAAAAGCTGGTATCAGGAGAATACAATAGTGATGTTTTTGCATTCGGTAAAAGCAATATAAGGAAATTACTTGCTGATATCCAGATTGAAGAGCAGAATCATGCCGAAATGCTTTATAAATACAAGACAGCAAATGGAATGGCATAGAATCGTTATAAATAAAAAGCTCCGGTCATCTGTTACGACCGGAGTTTTAATTTTATAATATTATTTTATTTTTTCAGGCATAATTTTATCAAAACAAAGCCAATACTTAAAGCAGTGATAACCGGTAATCCCACAAAAGAAAACAAGCAAAGTATTTCCGGTTTATAGCTGATTGTCATACCTAAAACAAGGAAATGAAGCAAACCTAAAAAAGCAAACATTGCAAATCCCCATATCAGGTCATATATACATGCCATTACCTTATATGCATTTCCAAGCTTCTTAATAAGATCCAGCTTGCCACCAAATTTCTTTATAATTATAATCATTACAAAAAAGTAGATTACTAATCCCAATATGTACATTAACAAATTATAATCATAATAGGTACTGCTAAAAATAAATGATCTGTCTATACCGGTCTTTACACCAAACAACATCTGAATTAATACGGCAATACATGCAGCTATTGTCAGCACCATCATCATTATGCTTTCATATAATAACAGTTTCAAAAAATTCTTAAACATATTTTTCTCACAATTCCTCCTAATATTATGTTCATAAAAAAAATTAATGTAACAATACAAATATACAGATAAATGCAAGAAGAATCTGTACAATGACTAATGTTCTGTGCAAAAACTTAAAGAAACGTGACGTTAACATTTTTATATTATTTTGAATACAGTATCTGGTCAAAATACCCACTGGTCCTGCAAGTGCTTTTGCATCTACATAAGCCAATCCAGCTGCCTTTGCTGCCTGTCCTTTCAGATTAGCTCTCATGGCAGCATCATTTACTTCCACAGCTCCATCTAATCCACCATCCAGATGTATACACATAACTTCTGTTACTTTATAACTAATAGCATACGTAAATCCTGCAATGCTAAATAAAACAACCAATACCATGCATAGATTAACAAATATACCACCTCTGCACCAAAATGTTTCAGGTGTGAAATCAATATTAACATCCATTATATATGGAAGTGCCGATGTACCTAAACATAGCACTAAAAACAGAATAAGAGATAACATCATATTCCAGCCAATAACTACCATCAGTTCTGCTGAATAGCAGGATAACTTTGCAACCCTAAGTGATTTTCTTTTCTTTTTATTATATTTTTCCTGTGAATATTCTTTTTGTTGTATTGCCGGTTCATCATTCCAACTTTTCATTTTACTCATCAAATCTCCTTTTCTGCTAACCAATGGGCAACTCCATCATTGTCATTGCTCTCTATTATCTTTGTAGCTACTGCTTTTAATTCAGGTTCGGCATTGGCCATAGCGTAGCACTCATCAGCAGCTCCAAACATTTCCAAATCATTTATTCCGTCACCAAATACCACAACGTAATCGCTTTTGGTAATCTGTTTAAGTTTTTTAACAGCGCTTGCCTTTGTAACATCTTTTGGCATAATTTCAAGCCATTGCTCATCAGAATAAATATCCCTCTGATAAACACAATGATATATGTCTTTATATTTATCATAAAACGGTTTGATTTTTTCCGGTGTTTCAATACAGGTAATATAAAAAATATTACCCGCCACAAGTTCTTCTTCCGAATCCACAATTCTTTTTCTCTCATCATTTCTTGATGCAGCAAAACTCAAAATGGTCTGTGAACTTTTTGAGGGATAATATGAGAATCGTTCTTTGCCGCCAACTATTGAATATACAATCGGATATACCCCCTCTGAAAACAATTCCCGTAATAAATTATACACATTCCTGTCAAAATAGGTTGCATGCAGCACTTCATGCGTACAATTGTCCACAATAAAAGCACCATTATATGTAATTACCGGTATTTTAGCATCTAATCCTTTGGTCACTTTGGATGATGTGTAAATAGACCTTGCTGTCGCATAAGAAAAAATTATGCCTTTTTCGGTTAAGGAATTAATAACCTCATTGGTATATTCAGATGTAGTCTGGTTACTTCTTAATAATGTACCGTCCAAATCGGATACATATAGAGTTTTGTTCATATTTATTTTATCTCTCTCACTTTCTACAAAGTATATTTAATCATTAATGCATTTTTAATCGTTGCATACCTCTAAAAAACTACTAATTTTACGTTTAACATCATTTTTCTGAGTTATATTTTATTTCTAAACGTGTAATTTCATTCATATTTATTAAGACCCATCTAGAATTATCTTTATTATAATCCTGTTTTACAACATATCTCCCTTTTTTTTGATATACCTTCTATATCCGCTTAAACATATTGCCTGTTCTTTATCTATATCTGATTCCCGGTACCTTAAGCATCCCTCATACATAATATCTTTATTATCTAAAAACACTTTCAGTACAATACCATCCTTTTCTTTATCTCTATATTGTATATAATCCCATACCGTATCTTCTAACGTTGTATTGAATCCCATTTTGTATAAAACCTTTTCTAAAAAAGCCGACCTACTAATGCGATGCCATAATACCGGTAATAAAACTGATACTATAAGTAGGATTACATAATCTTTATTTGAAAACTGACTTACATCAATTTTAAAGCAAACCTTATATAGCAAAATATAAATATAACTAATAACCACACTAATTCCAAATGTTGACATATTTAATTTTGTTCCTCTGGCTTTTGCAAAATGATGCACAAGCAATGTTATAAAACCAGGATAAATATATACAAAATACCTCTCCAATAACTCAATCAATGCTTTAATAATTTCTACCATAATAAAACACTCCTATCATTCATCTACTGGTGGTAATCCATCTTCTGTTGCAGGACTTGTAGCTCCTCCTCCAACTATACTTGCCTTTATAATCGTCCCTTTTACATTTTCTTTACCATTTGTAACCACTACCCTTGCGTTAATTAAACTATTAGGTGTTTTAAAAGAGGAACCTATTCCTACTATCTCCCACTTAGTAGTATCAATCTTATCTTTACATTTATGTAGGATACCTTTTCTAAATGCTTTAGTTCTTATTATGTGTTTATGTAACGTATCCCTTCTAGGCGATTTAGTTCTTATTATTATGTGTTCCCCAATCTCAATAGCAGGAACTATACAAATTATCGTTTCATTTTTTACTCCTGAAATTTGTATTTCAAGCATTAAATTTTTTCTTCTGCCAACAAATCTATTTGAAGTAATTCTCTTAGTTTCTGCGCTCCTACGATTCACATCTATCTTCAACTGTTTCATACTCTTCCTCCTTTATGTATACCATCTCAACATTACATATATTTCGCATATCCACTCATTTATGTAAATATATAACATCAACCCAATACATTATGCCGTTGTTTTTACTTACTAATATACTTTGATTATATAACACTTATTTTATAAGCACAATATTTTATACTACATTTTATACAATGCGTAAATTTATAAAATGTAGATAATATACCATCTAGAATATCTCTGTGATAAGGTATTACTACTGGATTGTATAGTGCAGAGTATTTTTATATTTAAAAAGATTGTGGAAATGTTATAAAGAAATATATAAAGACAATTAGTATTATAAAAATGCTTCACAATAAGGATGCAGATATGCGAATTACCAACCTGCCACTGTACTTGATCTCTATCAAACACAATCCAAGGTATACGATATTGTGCATCGTAAGCCATAAGTTCCATACACTTATCAATCATAGTACGTGTCTTAGTTTCTATCACTTTTATTACAAGCTTGTTTCTTACATCTTTCGGCATTGCCTGATGTAGACCGGTAAAAAAGCAGCGTTCCGTAGCTTCTGTATCAGTCACAATCAAGTAGTAGCCTAATTCCGGTGTTTTGAATTGTTTTCTTTGGTCTCTCGTTTTTCTATTACCTGTTCTGTCCTTTTTCGCCATACTCAATCCTCCTTAAAAACATCAATATTCTTTAAGGTAGGAATCGCACCATACTTTCCAATCAGATAATTCTTCTCATAACTTTCATCCTTACGAATACGGGAACCATCTTCATCCACGAAGTCAGCAAGAGAATAAAGAGTGGACACACCCCTTTCATCCTTTTCCACAAACCAGATTTCATCACGTCGTAACAACTGATTAGATAACTGCCATGTATCATGCGTTGTAAAAACAATTTGTGCATGATTAATATTAATTTCTGGATTTAAAAATGTAAGAAGAAAATTCCTAACTAATAACGGATGCAAACGGGCATTTAACTCATCAATAAAGAATACACTACCCTTTTCCAATACTTCCTGTAATTCCGGATATAATGCAAACATCTTCAAAGTTCCGGCAGACTCCATACCAAAAGGAAGTTCTGCCATTTTATCAGAATCAATCATCTTATGAAGCGCATTAATTTTATATCTTTCCTCCATGTTTTCTGCTTCCTGAGGAACCTTCTCAATTCTGAAATCCTTGATATGTTCATCAAACGATGCAAAATATTCTACAACCTTCTGCTGTACATTCTTATCTTCTACAAATCCCTTTGGCAATCTATGGGACATAAAGAAGTTAGTGAAAGGATCACCAAAATCAGCAAACTCGTTTGCAAGAAACCAATCTCTGATTAGCTTACACTTACTAATCTTTAACTTTGCTCCCAGGGAAATAATAAGTACCTGCTTTTCCAATGCTATTTGAATATTATCCCTGCTGTTCTTAGGGAAACCAGACAAATCAAGTTCTTCATCTGTGGTTCCACGATAAAATACAGTACTATACTTTCTAGCTGTCTTTGCTTTAGAATTAAGCCACTCTTCGGTTACTCCTTCCTTATTGACACAAAAACCATAGTTATAGCATCTCTCAGATTTATCTCCGGGCAACGTAAAATATACCTCAAAGCTAGATTCCGCATCTGCGGATGTAGAATCAAACAAAAAAGGCGTAGGTCTGAATTCTTCAAACTTTTCATCTTCATCCCCATACTTAAAAGAATTTACCACATATTCAGACATATACTCAAAAGCATTGTAAATATTAGACTTTCCGCTTGCGTTTGCACCATAAATGGCGGCAACTGTCAAAATCTTCTCGCTCCCAACAGTCACTACCCGGTCTGTGAATTCAGTTATCTTCGTTGCAGACAAATCCAAAGTAGCCTCTTCCCTAAATGACTTGAAGTTTTTGAAATTAAATTGAATTAACATAAACTCTACCTTACCTTTCTCTACCATCTATTATATACACTTTTTTGTATTTTTCAACATCCTAATGTGATTTTATCTCATTTTAGTGTATTTTATATTATAATTTTTAAAGATTGAACAGTGAACTTAGTATACTGAGTGACTTTATATAGCGTATACATTTTCTTTTTTACATCCATCAATTCAAGATGCATTCCGTTCACTATAACAAGCAAAAAGGAAGGTATATACCAACCTTCCTTTTTAATGCATAATGTTTACAGTATTGACATTCTTCATCCTAAACATTTTCTATTTCAAAAATAATGTTGCTTTGCATTATTGTATCCAATTCCAAAATTCTAATTTCTTTACACTTTTCAATGTTATTTCTATCTCCACACAAAAAATGTTCATCATCCAGTTTCCTAAGAACATACCATTTTATACTATCTACTTTAACAAAAACCATAGAATCTCTTGGTGTCGGATTTAAGTATATTATTGGTGCAATAATAGTCTCTGCTAGTGCACTTATGATTGCACATATCGTTATTTTTATTCCTGTTTCCATTAAACATCCATAAGCAATTATCGGAAAGAATATTACTATAAACATAATTCCGAATCTCTTTTTATAACACAAGAAAACAGGCTTCATTTTTCCAAATTTATTAATAATCCACAAAATAAAATAAAGCATCAATATTAAAATCATTGCCATCAAACACATAGCAATATAGGGAACATACGAAATAAAAAAATAATTTATTGCTCCAAACATTATGAACATTATAATATATGACAAGCTTAATCTCTTCAATTCATCTTTTTTATTCATAAATAAAATTTCTTTAGGAGATGCAAAAAATGGTCTTATGCAACCTGCAAATACTATAATTATTCCTGCACATAATACAATTAAAAAGGTAATGTTATTTGCATCTATTCCCTTAAATAATTCTATAAATTCTAGCATATTCCTAACCTCTCTTTCTTAAAATTTCACATATCAATAATTAGTATAACGCATAACTCTGCAATAATTTTTCGCTTGAACTATCCGGAATTTCCGGATAGTTTAATTTTCCATATTAGCCACTTTTTCCATATAAAGCTTATATGTCATAAATCTATTTCTTTGCGTTTTCCTCTAATTCAAGCATATATTTATCAAAGTCAGACATAAATAATCTGTCTTGAATAATACGGTACTTTTCAAATTCTGTTTCAGCATGAAGCTTTGCAATTTCTGCCGTTATCTTACCTGCATCCTGTAAAATGCCATAATCAAACATTTCAATGAAACTATTAAGTCTTTTTTCCCAGTCCTGCATTGTAAGTGGGATATGTCGCAATGTCATATTTTCAGCAAAATCCAGATATGCAGTCACCATACGGTTCAACTGTTTCATTTCATTCTGAGTCAGATAATTCTTGGCAACCGTAACATCACTTTTCTTAATCTTTCCTTCCGGAGCATCTGCCCATGTAGTTAAGCCCATATTCTCTTTTGTGTGGTTTGCTCTTTCCACAATCAGTTCTGCTGCCGTATGTCCGTGAACTGCATAATGCATTTTATTCTGAACCGTCGCATAAAATCTTCTTGTCGTTGCAGAATTTTTATCATAGTCAATAGCTGTAGCATACAGGTCTGTGATCTTCTGATAGAACTTTCTTTCGCTAGCACGAATCTCACGGATACGCTCTAACTGCTCATCGAAATACTTTTCTGTCAGATACGTTCCGCGTTTCAGCCGCTCATCATCCATAACCCAGCCTTTGATGGTATAGTCCTTTGCAATCTGGTTTACCCATTTGCGGAACTGTACCGCACGTTCGGAATTGACCTTGAAACCTACAGCAATGATCATTTCCAGGGAATAGTGATTTGTGTTGTATCCCTTCCCATCAAGAGCAGTTATTCGAAATTTTCGAATAACTGAATCCTCCTGTAACTCACTGTCCTCGAATATCTTTTTAATATGATAATTGATTGTATTTGTTCCTACATCATACAATGTGGCCATCATCTTCTGCGTCAGCCATATATTCTCATCCTCATAGCGCATCTCAATACTGTCCTGCTGATCACCCACAGAGGCAACATAGGTTAAGTATTCTGCAGCACTGGAACGGATGGTTATTTCATCTTTTTTCTTTTTCAAATAGGATTCCTCCTTATATCCAATCATTTTTATATCAGAAATCAGCTACTTAAACTTGTCTTTCTGTACATCAAGACTGTAGCTTTCTACCTGCATGGAAGTTGATTGCTTTCAGCTGCTCATTTGTTGGCAGATATGTGAGATATTTCGACATAAAAAGTCTGTTATTATCATGTAACACGGAATATCTTGCTATATCCTCATCTGTTTCCGCACAAAGTAATATACCAAGTGTAGGATTATCTCCCTCTTTACATTTCAGTTCATCATGCATCCAGACATACATATCAATCTATCCCACATCCTGATGAGTAATTTTTCCCATTTGTAAATCCATAAGCACATAACATTTTAACTCAATATTATAAAAACAAAAGCAATAAAATAGTCTTCTGCCTCAGTAACAATATGCTGCTGTCTGGCAACAAATGCAAATCACTTTCCCATCTCCATAAGAAAGTCCCTGATATGTGTTAAAATAGCTGACTCCAAATCACTTTCAATATAGTAAATTTGTAGCTTCATTCATATACCACAATCTGGCATTTTCATCCGACACACGTAAAAGTGCCCTAAAATGTGTCCAATTCAAATTGTGAACGCATGCGTTCACAATCTGTTCATTTGTAAAAGCGAGATAAAATTTAGGGAAATATTGCAGATTTCTTTTTGAAAGCTTTTCCATATTCTTTCGTAAGTTCATCCGCTAATCCGGTATCCATGGAATTAAATAATATTATGCTCATAAAAGAATTTGTTCATTCATCTGTAATAACAAAATTCTATCATCATTCCAACCGCTGTTCAACCAAATTTTTCCCCTTTTACAGTGCGAAATAAGATTCTCTTCTATATGCCATACAATTTTCTAAATTCATTTTTCATCTCCTCCTTTTAAAACATTTAATACGTTTATAAGTGTATTTTCAGAAGCATGTAAAAGCAGTGATATAGCCTCTACTCTCAAAGTATTAATCTCAATGCCGACCTCAATCTCATTCTTTTCAATTTCCTTATGTCCTAGCTTTTTTGTGGCATAAATTAATAATATATCAATCACCTGTGCTGGAAAAAATGAACGTCCTGTAATAGCATCAAGACTCTGCTTAAGTTGATTCAATTGTTCATTTGCTTCATATGTAATATTAAAATTTACAGGTGTCCCAGGTCCTTCTTCCTTAATATCAGATAATTTGATAGCTTCAAGCAACATTCCTTTATCAAATGTGTGAATAGAATATTTTCCTAAGACCTGAGATAATACATATCCTTTAGTTACTCTCTGCCCTTTATAATAATACTCAGTATATTGCGCCAAATTACCCAGAGCCCTTGCTTGCATTTTGCTTCTTTGATACATAATTGCCCTCCTTTAATTCACTTTAATATTTTCTTTATTGTCTTTAATATACTCTTTAGTTGTTTATTTGTCAATACACAAAATAGGTACAAAGACAATTACTGCCTGATTATCATCTAATTCACGAATAACTACAGGCCTTTAATCAAAACCTGCCAATTTATGAATATTCCGGTCTTGATGTCCATGCTGTCCGGTGATTAGGAAACCGATTGGCAAGCATCCAGAATACAAGAAACCTCTCCAAAGTAAAGCCGGCTAGTGCCCCGCAAAGCGGCTATGGGCTTGACATTGACTCGATTTCTTATGAATGATAGTCAAGCCAATCAAAGGCGGTTTCCGCATACAGAATGTAGGTTTCCATTGCTCTGGAATCATGGTTTCATTACACAAGAATATTCAATTTACAGGTAACATTTCTTCTGTAATCTACAATCAACTCATACTTCTTCAACTTTCAATCTTGCAAATGCCGCTAAAATTTTCTGCATTATTTCAAACAAAGCCATATATACAGTTGAATTGCTAAGAAAAAATGTAATTTGGGGTAAAAAAATACCAACCATCATAATTTTGATGGTTGGTACCTTCATTATTAATTCACATTTCTTCCAATGCTGTTTCTAATACCGCTATCATAAAAGAGCACCTAAAATCATCACCTGCAAATAATCTAATAATTTTATGTATTGTATTAATTTTCGCTACTCCTGTATCAGTCTCAGAATATAAAGATTTCAAGTTGAATAAAATATATTTAATTTCTGTTCTTTTTGCCTTCTTAGCAATCTTTACGCATTTAGTAAAAACTTCTAAAGAAATATGATCTTTATTCTTATCATAAATTTCTATTAATTGTTTATACAATTTGCTATCATCTTTTAATGCTGCCATTTATTTTTTCCTTTCACTAAAATTATACATTATATATCGTCATATATAAAAATTAGTTTATAATAAATTTAAAAAACAGTAAAATTAACTATCCTTTCAATATTCAATGTACATTTATTTCAAATATAAAAGTTTAGTTACATCCGAATTTTTGATTTTCAATTACACTATTTATAAAAAAATACTGCGATTATTTTTCCAAAATTGAGCATTTTTCTTCAGAATCTGCATATAATTCACTTTTGTGATTTCACCACTCTAGTTATTAATCAACAGACCATTTTCTCGATCAATTGTATATATACCACCCCATTATCTTCACAGATTTTTACCAATAAACTTTTTATATTATAAAAACAAGTATATCTTTTCTAAACATCCACTCGTTTTATCGATCTATTTTACATATTTCCTGAACACCATAACAAACAATATAACCTTATCAATAATATCATTCATTAATGCATCATAATTTGAGTGATCATCAAAATTCAGACCAGAAAGATGATACCTTATTCTTGAAGCCTTTTTTTCATCAAGTCTCTGCCAATCTAACTGTAATCCCAATTCAGCCTCAATCTGACTCTTACAACCATAAAGTGAATCAAACAAATCTTTATCATCATTTATGTATAATTCAATTCCAACACATCCTTCCTTGTTAACAAGTGTAATTGCAACATGTGCTGCACTTATGCCAATTGCTACATCATACCAATGGTCGGTAGTGGCTTTTCTTACATTAAAAGGCTTCCCCCGTTCTACAAGTACTTCATTAAATCTTGTCCAAAATACTAATCTTTCAGATTGTGACTTATTCAATTCCCCTGAACCAATCTGTATCTTTGCGTTCTTGATAAAATCATTAGGTTTTTCAACAACTTCAAACTTTGGTGCATATAATGAGTCACCTATCTTGTATGCGTGAATTTCAATTAAAAAGAAGTTGATATTCTTGTTCGTATTATTATTCAGCCATTCCACAGCACTTCTATGCTCCTCACGTGCCTCCTTAACTATCCAAACTATAACATTTGCATCCAAACCTGATGCATAAGTTACAATTTTACCAAGATGGTCATGATTTGAGGCTTCCAATTGATTTTCTATTATAACCTTTTGACCTGTTGTTTCATCACAAGCAACTAGGTCACAACGATAAGAGCCCACAAAAACCTCTTTTTCAATATCAATAAGTGTCAGTCCCAGCACCTCATCTAGTAGCTCAATATTATCATCCTTTGCAAGCCAATTGGAAAAATCATATTGTTCATGGCTCCACAGTTTTCTTACATCAACTTCTTCAAGTCTTCCTAATTTAATGGTTGACATTTTACACCTTCTCTCATTTGTTATCAATTCTTACAAAAGGTGCAATCATTTGCGATTTCTCAATTATCATCGATACAATTTCGACCACAACTTTAGATTTTACTTTTTGCACCTCTGTGTTTTTCTATACTCTATATACAATTTTTACGATAAATAAACAGTCACACTTTCTCTGGATATCTTTTCCTGCATGATATTATACAGCCTTTTCTCCACAGCTTCAATCGCTGTTTCAATTTCCTCTATTTCGTCATACAGCTTGCCAAGACGCATCCGCATATTCTCATATTTCTTATCGTAATGTCTGTCTGATACAGATAAGTTATCCATCTGATCTGCCAACTTATTCTTGACACCGGTCACCTGCTTTAACCGTCCCTGTAAACCTGTATACTCCCTATCAAGCTCCTGCGTATCAATGCTACTGTCGATATGCTTTTGAATCGCTTCTTTGAATTTAGGATTATTTACAAGCTTACAGATCACTTCTTCCACCGCTGCATTGATTTTATCCTCATTCCACTGCTTGCGATACGTGCATTTATGACCATTCACAAAAGTTCTGTGCTTGCAGGCATAGTAAAAATAATCTTATTTCTTATTTACTGCCGGATAATCCTTGACAAAAAAAGATAGATAGCATAGTATGTAAATAGGAAGAGTATCTTCTCAGGTGTCCCACTACCTTAAAGGTGAATTATGATTGGTGTTCCGCCACCATAAAGGGCGAATTATGATGAATGAGTAAGGATATCCTTCCTTACTCATTACTTTTTTAGGAGAAACAATATGGATCTATTTTTTTATGATGTAGATACAGATTATGTAAAATACCTCAAAACAACCGAAACAGCTAAACGTGGTTTTACCCGCGTTCCTGATGTAGAATATGGGCACGAACGCAAAATGGTTTGTGGTGTCGTTTTGGAAATGAATGGATATAAATATTACGTACCTGTATCTTCTTACAAGAAAAAACAACCGAATAATTTACTAATCCGTTTGGAAGATGATACTTTTAATCAAGTAAAAGGCTCTCTACGTTTTAACTACATGTTCCCAGTGGATGATCACTATATATCCAAACGTAATTTCAACAAAGAATCTCCCGGGCGCAAAGAATTTCTTCGTAGACAATGGGTTTTCTGCAACTCCATCACAGACGACATAAAGAAAATGGCAAAAGAAACGTATAATAGAGTTATTTCTGGTACAGATTCTGCACTTATAAATGCAGCTTGTGATTTTAAACTCTTGGAGGATGCAGCTAAGAACTATAAACCCAGCAATCAAAATTAGTACATATATATCGCAAATAAGCAATTGTACAAAAACAATGAAAGTGCTCCATTGTGTGAGTACCTTTTTAATATCTACAAAAAAAAATCTCCACCGCTACCAGTGGAGAACAACACTTTCGACCCAACCATTTCTATGCCACATATCGGTCAGTTGTTTCTTTTCTTGATGATACAGTCACGCAAAGGAAAAGGCAATATTTTCAATTCAAAAAATTCCGCTCACATATTCCCGGAACTTGTTATCAGCTAATTTCTTCTATAAATTTCTCATGGTGTCTTTTGCAAGATACACATTTTGTATATCCACGCCAAAATGCATCCTGTTAGGAGGAATCTCTCCTAAAACCTCTGATATTTATATAGGTGCGTCACTTTTTGGAGTCACTTTTTAAAAGGTGCTCCACTTTTCGACTCACCTCAAGTATTATAACAAACATCATTCAAAAATAGAATTCATAATTTGCATTATGAGAAGTTTCAGGACGGAACTGTAAAATGTATTGAAGATGAGATACCATTTGAAGTGCCAGAGGGGTGGGAATGGACGAGATTACAGAGTATTACGTCTATTCTGACCGACGGTACTCATAAGACACCGCAATATAGCGACGCTGGGTATATTTTCCTATCTTCAAAAAATGTGACCTCAGGCAAAATTGACTGGGACAACATTATGTATATTCCCGAAGCATTACATCACGAATTATATAACAGACTAGCTCCAAGGGTGGGAGATATCCTGCTTGCTAAAAACGGCACAACAGGTATTGCTGCTATTGTTGATAGAGAAGAGGTTTTTGATATTTATGTAAGTATTGCTCTGATTAGAATTGTTGATAATATTATTAATCCGCTGTATATTCTTCGAGCAATTGGAAGCTCTTATATTCAAGACTATTTTAATCGCTCACTTAAAGGCATTGGAGTACCAAATCTACATCTTGAACATATACGAAAAGCGTTGATACCAATTCCGCCATGTATAGAACAAGACAGAATTATTTTGAGAGCTGATATGCTACTTCCGTTAGTTGAACAAATTGCAAGCGATGAAACGGAACTTCATCACTTGATTTCAAAGGCCAAATCAAAAATCCTTGACCTTGCTATCCGAGGTCAACTTGTATCACAAAATACGAACGATGAGCCAGCTTCAGTTCTTCTTGAGCGTATCCGTATTGAAAAAGAAGAACCTATTAAGCAGGGCAAAATCAAGCGTGATAAGAAGGAATCTATTATCTTTCGAGGTGATGATAACTCTTATTATCGACAAACTGGCAATTTAATTGAACCTATATCAGATTGGGAATTAGATGATATTCCAGATAGTTGGGCATTATGTTGTTTAGGTGAACTTTGTGACTATGGAAATTGTAATAATGTCGAAGCTGATTCTATTACAAATAATGCATGGATTTTAGACCTTGAAGATATAGAGAAGGATACGGGTAGGGTGATTAAAAAAATCAGAAAGACAGAACGTGATTTCACAAGTACAAAACATTCCTTTCATGAAGGACAAGTTTTATATAGTAAATTACGTCCATATCTAAACAAAGTGATTATTGCTGATGAAGATGGATTTTGTACATCAGAAATTTTACCATTAGACTTTTCAAAGGTTGTCTTACCGCAATATGCCTTATATTATTTAATGTCTCCGACATTTTTAAAATATGCCAATCGCTGCTCATATGGTGTAAAAATGCCTCGTTTAGGAACGGCGGATGGGAAAAAAGCCATTTTCCCATTACCGCCACTTGAAGAACAGTATAGAATCAGCGACTGTATATCAAAAATTTTTATGCAAATTGATACCATATCAGCTTCTATCTTATAATTATCATTTTCTCTATAAAGAAGACAATATAAGGATTACCACGTAACAATTTTATCAATCAAGGACTGCTGCTCTGTGGCGGTCCTTCTTAAATAAATTCTTGTTGTTTCTATGCTCTCATGACCCATAAGATCAGCTAGCAAGGCAATATCATTGTATTTTTCTAAAAAATTCTTCGCATACAAATGCCTAAATGAGTGTGGATATATTACTTTGGAATCCAGACCATATTTATCTGCATAATTCTTTAATTGCTGAGATATTCCACGTGCAGTAATACGCTCCCCAAAACGATTCAAAAAAAGATAGCCAGTTGTACGTTGTTCCTCGAATAGCCATTTTTGAGTTTCCTCTCGGAGTTTCTTAGGAATATATAACCGCCGGAGTTTGCCACCCTTACTATACAAGTCAAAATAACCGAGGTTGACATGTTCTATTTTTATGCGAATAAGTTCGCTTACACGTGCGCCGGTAGCTCCCAAATACCATACAACAAAATACCACTGCATGTTACCGTCTTTTTTTAGTTGCTTCTTTAAAAACGTATAGTCAGCGTTACTTATCACATTTTCAAGAAACGTCTTTTGCTGGATTTTAACCGCACTTAGCCGTAATTTTTCCTTCCCGATAAAATCCAAATACTTGTTGATTGCTTGGATTCTAAGGTTTACTGTTTTAGGTTTGAAAAATTCCATTAAGTATCCCTTGTACGCATGTAGATTCTCAACATTAAAATCTTTGTAATTTGTTACATAATAATCTACTGTCCATAAATACACGGAAATTGTATGCTGTGATAGATTTTGTTTCTGTAAATACTCTTCAAATGATTGTTTCATCTTGTACCTCCAATTGACGTTTTGTGGTGGTAACGACATTCCTTGTCAATTGAAATTATAATATGGTTAAAAATGATGTTTTCTCTTATTATCGTTTGACTGCGGATAACAAAAGCAATATTATAGACATTCCTTTTGACATATCAGATAATTGGGTGTGGTGCAACCTATCTATGATTGGTAGCACAAATATTGGTCTTACATATAAACCCACAGGTATTGTTACAAACGGAACTATGGTACTTCGTTCAAGCAATATAATAAATGGAAAAATTGATTTAACTGATTTAGTAAGAGTAAATTCAACCATCAGAGAAAATCAATATATTCAAGAAAATGATATTATTATCTGCGCAAGAAACGGTAGTAAAGCTTTGGTCGGAAAATGTGCTATATATGAAAACGCAAATGAAAAAGCATCATTTGGAGCCTTTATGGCTGTATATAGAAGCAGATTTTTCAGATATGTTTATTATTTCTTGAATTCTGAATTCTTTAGAAATACATTTAGCAACGATGACAGCAAACAAATAAATCAACTGACACAAGATATGATAAAAAACACAACTATTCCATTACCACCATTTACCGAACAAAAACGAATTGTTGATGCCATCTAAACAGCATTTTTACAGCTTGATGAAATAGCAAACGACATATCATAAAATCAGCCGTCCTCGAAACGAGGGCGGCTATGTTTTTTACCAAGTAACTATTTTATCTACCAATTCCTGTTGTTCGCTTGCAGTACGGCGAAGGTATATTCGTGTTGTTTCAATACTTTCGTGTCCCATAAGGTCAGCAAGTAAGGCAATATCATTATATTTTTCAAGAAAGTTCTTTGCATATCTATGGCGGAATGAATGAGGATAAACTACTTTTTTATCAAGACCGTATTTATCTGCATAATTTTTAAGCTGTTGCGAAATACCACGGGTAGTAATTCTGTCGCCGTAACGATTTAGAAACAGATAGCCAGAGGAACGGTTTGTTTCATCCAGCCATTCAAGAGTTTCATTTCTTAATTTTTTTGGTATGTAAAGTCGTCGCAGTTTTCCACCTTTCGTGTATAAATCAAAATAGCCGATTTTGATATGCTCAATTTTGATTTGTATCAATTCACTTACTCTTGCCCCGGTAGCAGCCAAATACCAAACAACAAAATACCATTCCATATTGCTATCTTTTTTAAGTTGCTTTTTCAAAAAAATATAATCTGCATTACTGATAACATTTTCCAAAAAATTTTTTTGCTGTACCTTTACAGCCTTTAATACTATTTTTTCTTTTCCTAAATATTCAAGATACTTGTTTATTGCCTGTATGCGTAAGTTTACAGTCTTAGGCTTGAAAAATTCCATTAAGTAGCCTTTATAAGCGAGTAAATTTTCTTTGTTTACTGTATCATAATGTTCAGTAAAATAATTCACTGTCCACAGGTACGATGTAATGGTGTTTTCGGATAGGTTACCCTTTCTCAAATATTCTTTAAATGTTTGTTTTGTCTTCATAAAAAGACACCTCCGTTATAATTTTTTGCGATTTGCTTCGCTCTAATATTATAATGGAGATGTTTACACTCCTCTTATTATGAGAAGATAGG
>ULSA01008175.1_pt1 | contig 40055 bp, 40 predicted proteins | sample 1955951 | NCBI WGS metagenome assembly ULSA01 (sample SAMEA4835697, study PRJEB28245) | human gut metagenome | biome: gut microbiome; material: fecal sample | place: Denmark | collected 2008 | reverse complement strand
AGTAACGAGACCTATATTTAACACTCGTTCACACGAAAGAATCAATTTCTCAGACGGCTGATTTTGTAAATAAATTTTACATCTCTTATAACACAAAGACAAACCGTAAGAAAGACATATTACAAAATATTAACTAAAAACAGCCATTAGATTTGTACCTTAAGAAAAAACATATTATCTTTGCAAACATAGTCCCATTTTGGAGACATACCTTAAAATATTAAATTAAAACATAATTAACGTATGAAGCGAGTATCACTTTTATTGCTTGCCTTGCTATCTATTACTGCATGGGCAAAAGAAATCAAAATCGTAGTAATCCCCTCAAATGCCGTAATCAAAGTTAATGGATCTTATTACGGAGAAGGAAATGCACTTCTAAAAATTAGCAAAAACGATTTTGCATCAGTAGAATTCACGTGTCCTGGATATGAAACACTAAACACACGTATTTATGGTTCTGACAAGAGAAAGACCATTGAGGTAAAGCTAAAGGAAGACACATGGGCAAAAGTGACATCACAATCGGGCGTAGCCAACCAATTTTTCTCTGTAAAAGTGTCAAAAAGACTATATTCAACAGACAAAGACGGCAAGCGAAATACGGAAAACGCATGGAAGATGGTACACAATGTACTACTCAACTACTTTGAGGAAATACAATCTTCTGATATGCTTTCCGGTTTTGTACAGACACCGTGGGTATATAAGAATTATGTAGAGAACAATAAAGCCCTACGCACACGAGTTACAATACGTGAATCAAATATCGGCGGCGACCTGACATTCCAAATAAAAATATCATCAGAAGAGGCTCCGATAGAAGGTCGACAGAGAGAAGAATCTTACAGAGAAACAGACCGTATCATGAAAGAATTCGACACTATTGTAAGCGAATTCCAAACCCGATTAGGCGACAATTAATAATATAGAAATATAAATAATGAAGAAAATATTAATATTATCCCTGTTTGCCATCATTACGACGACAACAATGACAGCACAGATAAAATTACCATTCGGTCCTCGTGAATTCAAGATTGTCGTCATTCCTTCAAATGCTGTAATCAAAGTCAACGGCTCATATTACGGAGAAGGAAACGCTACTCTTAAGATCAGCAAGAAAGATTTCGTTTCATTGGAATTGTCTTGCCCAGGATATGAGACTCTTAACACACGTATCTACGGTTCTGACAACAGAAAGACAATAGAAATAAAGCTAAAAGAAGACACTTGGACAAAAGTTACTTCACAATCGGGCTTAGCCAACGAGTTTTTCTCTGTAAGGGTTTCAAAAAGACTCTACTCTACAGATAAAAGCGGGAAACGCAATACAGAAAATGCGTGGAAGATGGTTCACAATGTACTTCTCAACTATTTTGAGGAGATACAGTCCTCCGATATGCTTTCCGGTTTTGTTCAAACTCCGTGGATATACAAGAATTATGTAGAGAACAATAAGACTTTGCGCACACGGGTTACGATACGAGAGTCGAACATTGGCGGCGATCTGACATTCCAAATAAAGGTTTCATCAGAGGAAGCACCGTTAGAAGGACGCAAGAGAGAAGAGTCTTTCCGGGAGACAGACCGCATCATGAAGGAATTCGACACCATCATTAGCGAATTCCAAACAAGATTAGGAGATAAATAATACTATAATTTAATCAAATTAAAATACAAGAAAATGAAGAGTTTGCTATTAACAATCGCATTATGCATGGTATCAGTATTTGCGTCAGCACAAGCTAAAGAAACCTTTGACAACAACTCATGGCAGTGGATGGAATATTCCGGTGCAGAAGGAGAAGCTGTAATTAAAGAAGGTGTCATGCACCTCGAGAGCAACCGAAACGCGAAAGGTTTGGATGTAGAAGACATATTGGATCAAGTCTGTACCACTGCGTATGCGCCTATGGATCCGCAACAGGGATTCACTATGAAATGCAAAGCATTAGTAAAGAAAATCGATAATAAAAAGACTTTCGGAATCATTCTCGACTACAAAGACAACTGGAACTGTACACTTATCCAAGTAAAAGAGGATATAGCAGAATTGTACACAGTTGAAAAAGGGCGTGTTACAGGCTATATGAGAAATCAATTCAAACTTGGAAAACTTAAAAAAGCCGACTTGGATTTTCTTATTAAATATATAGACGGAACTCTTGAATTACGCGTTAACGACGTTATGGCTCTAAAGAAAAAATATGTTGAATTTACATCAAACGGTATAGGCTTCTTTGCATACGGTAAAGTTGAAGTTGACTTTGACGACCTTGAAGTGTACTAAACTATAAATAAAGCGAAAGAGAATTATTAAACAGACAGATATTGATTATCCCATCAATATTTTATTTTAATCTCTTTCGCTTTATTCATTACAACATTATTTATCAAAAAAGGCACCTGCATTTCTGCAAGTGCCTTTTTGTAGCGGGAGGGGGTCACGATCCCTCGACCTCCGGATTATGAATCCGACGCTCTAACCAGCTGAGCTATCCCGCCATCATCTTATCGATTAAGCGGGTGCAAAGGTAATGTAAAATTTTGAAACGTGCAAATTTATCGGCAAAATATTTCAAGCAATGGGTAAAATAAGTGCTTTATTCATCCATAAAGAAGAATAAAGGCACAAAACGAGATAGCCACAACGCTTATTCACAACCTGAACAGGATACGCGCCAACACTTCACGCCCCCGTAGCGGCAGAACCGTATAAGATGTATTAAGACCCGAATAATCTGTAACTGAATATTCCTTAGAATTCAAACAATTAGAGACGATAATACCCAACTGCCACACTTTGTTCAGGGTATAGTTGGCTTCCGCATTGAGAAAGCCGCAACTCTTATGCCGCGAAGGCTCAATCTCGTTGAGATAATGATTAAATCTAAATTTTATGTCCACCTTGCGCATAGGAAAGAGGAATACGGAAGCATCCGTGACAAGCGATGAAAGCACGTCAGACTTGTACACATCGCTGCGCTCCCAGTTCAAACGTCCGGTGGTATTGACCGCCAGCCGTAGCCAATTCAGTTTCTGCCACGTCAGTCCCAGACGCGCCATCACATTGTTTGAACGGTTTACGGTAAGCTCTGACGACTGCGACAGCAGGTATTTCGTAATGTCATATTCCACTTCCGTCTTCACGGTCAAGCCTATACCCGTGAAGCTCTTGTCAGCCGATGCGTTCGCAAAGAAACTGCGCTGATGGTTGTCTCCGGCCACTTGCGTCAACGTCGTGAACGTTTCGGTGAAGTCATAATTGATATAATTCTCCTTTTTCCTGTCAACATAAGCCACCGAGACATTGGCGAAAAGCATTGAGGCGAGGTCGCGATAGTTCACCCTCAGCGACATTCTGACGGCCTTTTCTCCATAGATGCCGTTATCGGGGACGAGAATCGAACGATAACCCGTGCGCAAGTTATGCGGAGAATAAAAGTCGGCCGTATCGTCATCCGTGGTCACAGACGCCTTGAACACCATTCTCCAGTCTCTCGCAAACTGATACCTGAACCTGAGTTCTGGCGAGAAAGAAATATAATTACGGTTGCTTCGCTTTCCATCGGCTGAGATGACAGACGCGCTCCTCCACTCCACTGGAAGCTCAAAGTCGATACCATTGTCTCTGCCGAAAACTATATAGTAGTCGGGCGAGAACGATATATTAAGGTTTTCGCTGCGCATTTCATCCTTATACCCATAGAGATTGTTGCGGTAATACACCTTCCCGTTGAGCGAAAGCTCATTACGCCACAGTTTCATGTTCATCGAAACAAGATTCTTTGTAACGAAAGAACGCGTGGCATAGCGTTCATCTGCGTTGTAAATGGATTCGCTTTCATCTACATCCGTTAACGATTCTCTGCGATTGAAATAACGCGTCAGCGATTTAACCTGAAGAATTTGCCTCCCCACAAAGAATGAAGAACTGTAATAGTTTTGCAGATACGAGGGCCTGTCGTAGATGTTTTCGTCGAGCACGCTGCCGTTTGTCGACACAGAATTAGAATAACGTGTGCGTCCGAACGAATAGCGTAATTCATCGGAAACGTATGTACGGTTTGTGTTAAGTTCATATTTCAGGATGGGCAACACTCTCAATGTCTGCTGCTTTATATGCGTGTTTTCGGTTATATCTATCGGTTGCGCTCCCCCATACACGTATTCACAGTTGTTGATACTGGAAGAATGGTCGCTATAGAAAAGCACGTTGGCACGCAAAGTCGCGTCTTTGGAAACGGCCGTGAGGCTGTTAAGACCGAGGGAATAAGACTTGTTGCGCAGATATCTGTCTTGCGAGACGACCTCATTAGCGAGGCTACCACCCGACAACACCTCCGCCATCTGCGGCTCGTAGGCGTCAAGGTCAGCGACATCGATATGCTCTTGTGTTTCATCAGACAAGTCCGCCCCCGTGTTATTCATCTTACCGGACACCAGCAACTGGCTCTTGCCAAGTATCTGGGTGAGGAAAATCCGATTGTTCCATATAGTAGGTTTACCGCCGATACCGCCTTCTATCTCGCCAAAAGGGCGCGACTTGTAACCGTTTTTCAACTTGATGTTGAGCGCGGCACGGTCGGAGAACTGCTTGTTTTGCAACATTTTCACCGGTTGATGGTTCTCGTAGACCTCCACATCCGACACGGCATCAATCGGCATATTACGTGTAGCCTGATTATAACTACTACCCAAAAGGTCCTTTCCTTCGATATAAAACTTGTTGATTGCTTTCCCTTGATAAGTTACCGAACCGTTTTCTGCGACCTTAATACCCGGGAGTTTCTTCAAAACGTCCTCCAAATGGCGGTCACCGGCTTTCACGAAAGCTCCTACATTATATATAAGGGTATCATTGGCAGAGCGTATCGGCGGAATCTTCACAATGACTTCGCGCAACTCTACCGCTTCCGGTGTCATCATTATGATGTTAGCTGCATCGTGACGGAAATCTGCTACCGACATCTTTCGGGCCTTATAGCCTACGGAACCGAACTCAAGTGTATCGCCATCATGTGCCGACACTGTCATATTTCCATCTTTGTCGGAGATTGCATAGGCATAAAATTTACCTGCACGGGAATACACCCGGCAGGTTACATTATCCAAAACTTCGTTTGTGTTGGCATCTTTAATTTCGAAGACAAGCCTCCCGTCTTTGCCTGCCGACTGCGAAAAGGCCGTGATATTGCCTATGACAAGCATCAGAAAAGCAAGGGTCAACCGCTGCATATTATTCAAGTTCTATCGGATTATACGGCTTCGCGTTTACTGTCGCCTTTACTTCTTCGCTTATTTCTATATCGTCGTTGCTTGTCAACGCCCCCACAGGGTCGGCGCAAAAGTTCTTGTAAATCTTGCGTACTCTGCCGCGTGTGGTTTTCTCTATGTCTTTGCTGCTCCACTTATAGATAGGCGTGAATGAAGAAACTTTCCGGAATCCGGTCATCTCGAAATCAAAATTATCTTTCGTGTCGGTTACTTTCAGAATGAGTCCCGGCAGCTTACCAAACTTATAAGGGCCGCAAGGCAAATTCAGTTCCGGCGTGTACCACGCTATATAGTCGCGACCCGCATAGCTCGTCTGCGCCTTGTTGCAATGATAGCCTAAAATAATAGTGTCTCCATCAAGCAGTTTCCAAGCCATTTCCGGACAGTTTTCTTCATATTCATACGTCTTGTTTTTCAGTCCCGCCGTGCGTTGTACTGTCGCCTTCGACTGTTTCTTGTCAACCACAATGCTTTCAGTGAATTTACTATTCCTAAGAGCCGCCATCATCTTCGGCGTTACGTCCGCCAGCGTCTTCTTTTCGCGAACGCCGCTATCACAAATAGAATCAAAGCACAAGTCGTAATAATCGCAGAATCTGTTATATCTATCTCCTATTTGCAGCACCGTTATTCCTTGTCGTTTCTCGTTTGGATACTTGGCGTCTCGCGCATACTTATAATCATATACTGCCACGTACTGTGCCTTATCCTGCACTTTTTTCTCTATTGAATCTTTCACCACATTTGTCGCCGAAGCTCCCCAGTCTATCGTTTGGGCCGAAACCGACATTCCAAGCAAAAGGGACATTGCCGCCATTACATACCTTTTCATATTTATTCTGTTTTCAAAATGTTTCATTTTATACGTTTTTACCATTATTTTGTTTCACATATTCACCTTTTTCGGTGGCACAAAATTATGAAAAACATTTTAACCGGACAAATGTTTCAAAAGGTATTGTTATATTTTAAGGACTTCCGAGCAGAAAAAAACCACAGGAAAACAGAATAACATACACAGAGAAAGTATATCATAAGAGCGGACAAAAGTCGATGTTCACGGAACATCTGATAAAAGAATTAGCAAAATAAAAGTGAAAAACAGACCGTAGTCGGATTATTTTGAGTATTTTTGCATCCTGATTGGGCGCTAAGCCCTGATTAGGCAACAATGCTTCGTATTAAGAAAATAGATATATTCATAGCCAGACAGTTCTGTTTGCTGTTTGCAGGAACGTTCTTCATCAGTCAGTTTGTGCTGATGATGCAGTTCCTATGGAAGTATGTGGACGAGCTGATTGGCAAGGGATTGTCAGTAGAGGTGCTGGCTCAGTTCTTTTGGTATATGGGACTTATCCTCGTGCCGCAAGCACTTCCGCTGGCCATATTGCTGTCGTCGCTCATCTCGTTTGGCAACTTGGGCGAAAGCAGCGAGCTCACCGCGATAAAGGCGGCGGGCATTTCGCTAATCCAGTCTTTCCGCTCGCTCATCGTTATTACCGTACTCGTGGCGTTTGGCTCGTTTTATTTTCAGAACAATATCGGTCCGGAGGCTCAGAAAAACCTGATGCAACTCATGATTTCGATGAAGCAGAAGAGTCCGGAACTGGAGATTCCCGAAGGCATCTTCTATGACGGCATTCCGCAGAGCAATATCTACGTGCAGAAGAAGAACATCGAGACGGGAAAGCTCTATGGCATCATGATTTACCGTATGACAAACAGCTACGAGGACGCAGCTATCATCCTGGCCGACTCGGGTATGCTGCAATCAACGGCAGAGAAGAAGCATCTGGTGCTGAACCTGTGGAACGGCGAGTGGTTTGAGAATATGCGGTCGCAGGAACTGGCAGGTAGCGCAAGCGTGCCATACAGACGAGAGTCGTTCACTCACAAGAATATCGTGATTGATTTTGACGGAGATTTCAACCTCTCGGATGCCGCAGGACTGTCGAGCAATGCCCGCACAAAGAGCCTGAAACGCATAAGCAAGGACCTCGACTCACTGAAACTAACTTACGACAGTATAGGAAACTCATATTATAATGATGCGAAACGCTTCACGTATCCTTCGCCGGAGATGGACAAAAAGGATGTGAAGGAGGCGGAGAAAATAGCGGCTCGCAGCGATTTCAGAATAGATTCGCTATACTCGAAACTGGCTCCGGAAAAGAAACGGGAGGTTACAGGAAGGGCGCTGGGAACTGTGCAGCAACAGGTGAGCGACTTGGAATTTAAGAGTATGATTACGTCTGACGGCGACAGGACCATACGCCAGCACCAACTGGAGTATATCGGAAAGTTCACGCTCGCCCTGTCGTGCATCATATTCTTCTTTATCGGCGCTCCGCTCGGGGCCATCATCCGCAAGGGCGGACTGGGAATGCCAATCATCATATCGGTGCTTGTGTTCATTGTTTACTATATTCTCGACAACACCGGCTTCAGAATGGCGCGCGGAGGAATGTGGACCGTATGGTTCGGACGAGGATTGTCGCCCGCCGTACTCATACCTACGGCGATATTCTTTACATACAAGGCCAACAACGACTCAACAGTATTCAATATTGATATTTGGCGGAACGCGGTGATGAAGGCACTCGGACTGCGGATAAAGCGCAGCATAACGAAGAAGGAAGTGATAATAAACGACCCGGATTATACTGGCGACGCACAGCAGTTGACAGTAATCACCGACGATATCGTGGCCTACTCGAAGGAACACAACTTGAAATCGCCACCTAATCCGATAAATGTTTTCTTCAAATACAAGCCCGACAACGAGATTTATCGCATAAACGAGGAGCTGGAGTCGGTAATAGAAGACTTGTCGAACACACGCGACAATGTGATATTGAACGAGATAAACACCTATCCCGTGCTGGTGGTAAAAGCCCACACACGCCCGTTCGAACGGAAATGGCTGAACATCCTGTCGGCCATAATCATCCCGGCAGGTATATTTTTCTATTTCAGGATGTGGCGGTTCAGGATAAGACTGCTCCGCGATTTGCGCACGATAAAAGCCGCAAACGACAACATCACAGCCCGGATAGCAGAGAAATTCGGCGACAGGAAGGCTTAGATTGTTTGACGGAAATACACAATGTACAATTCCGGGGAACAGCGGCCATATAAAGAATGTATAACATATATGTATATAAATAAGGTATTATAAGATATGGGAGAGTTCAAGGTTAGCAGCATTGAGGATGCTGTGAAAGATTTCAAAGACGGCAAATTCGTCATCGTTGTAGACGATGAAGACCGCGAGAACGAGGGAGACCTCATCATCGCAGCCGAGAAGATAACACCGGAGAAGGTGAACTTCATGTTAAAGAATGCCCGAGGAGTGCTTTGTGCGCCTATCACGCTCAGCAGATGCGACGAGTTGGACCTGCCGCATCAGGTATCTGACAACACCTCGATGCTCGGTACGCCTTTCACCATAACTATCGACAAACTGGAAGGTTGCTCTACCGGTGTGTCGGCACACGACCGCGCAGAGACCATCCGCGCCCTTGCAGACCCCAATTCCACTCCAAAGACATTCGGACGGCCGGGACATATCAATCCTCTCTATGCACAGGACAACGGCGTGCTGCGCAGAAGCGGACACACGGAAGCGGCGGTAGACCTCTGCAAGCTGGCGGGACTGTATCCGGCCGGTGCGCTGATGGAGATAATGAACGAGGACGGAAGCATGGCCCGTATGCCGGAATTGCAGGTAATGGCGCAGGAATGGGGACTGAAAATCATCACCATCAAAGACCTCATAGCTTACCGTCTGAAGACGGAATCGCTCATTGAAATGGGCAACAAGGTGGATTTACCGACAAAATACGGCCATTTCAAACTTATACCTTTCCGCCAGAAGAGCAACGGCGAGGAACACATGGCATTAATAAAAGGCGAATGGAAAGAGGACGAGCCGGTGCTTGTGAGAGTCCACTCCTCATGTGCCACAGGCGATATCCTCGGCAGTATGCGTTGTGATTGCGGCGAACAGTTGCACAAGGCAATGCAGATGATAGAGAAAGAAGGCAAGGGCGTTGTTATATATATGTCGCAGGAAGGACGCGGCATAGGCCTTATGAACAAGATTGCGGCATACAAGCTGCAAGAGGAAGGCTATGACACGGTGGAGGCCAATGTGCATCTCGGTTTCCAGCCCGACGAGCGCGACTACGGCTGTGGCGCGCAAATGCTGCGCGAACTCGGCATTCACAAGATGCGATTGATGACAAACAACCCGACAAAACGCGTCGGATTGGAAGCCTACGGACTGGAAATCGTGGAGAATGTGCCGATAGAAGTTACGCCTAACGAGTATGACTACCGTTATCTAAAAACCAAGAAGGAACGGATGGGGCATAACTTACATTTATAAGAAATATCCCTCTGAAAAATAAAAAAACAAGTTTTCGGCGAAATAAAGGCACAATTATTTCGTTTAAAACAATAAAATGATTACATTTGCACATATAAACAATATATAAAATAGGCAATATGGCACAACTTTCAAACCGTCTTAACAGGCTTGCACCATCCGCAACGCTCGCTATGTCGCAGAAAAGCGGAGAAATGAAAGCACAAGGCATTGATGTTATAAACATGAGTGTGGGCGAACCAGACTTCAATACGCCCGACCATATTAAGGAAGCTGCAAAGAAGGCTATTGAGGATAACTATTCACGCTACTCTCCCGTACCGGGATATGCAGACTTGAGAAAGGCTGTGGTAGAAAAGCTAAAGAGAGAGAACGGACTTGACTATACAGTCAACGAGGTGCTCGTTTCAAACGGCGCGAAGCAGAGTGTATGCAACACAGTAATGGCTTTGGTAAATCCGGGCGATGAGGTTATCATCCCTGCGCCATACTGGGTGAGCTATCCACAAATGGTGAAACTCGCTGGAGGAGAACCGGTAATTGTGAATGCAGGCTTTGAACAGAATTTCAAGATGACTCCAGAACAGCTCGAAGGGGCTATCACACCAAAGACACGTATGCTGATTCTCTGTTCTCCAAGCAATCCTACGGGTAGTGTTTATACAAAAGAGGAGCTTGCTGGACTTGCCGAAGTGATAAAGAAGCATGAAGATTTGTTCGTACTCGCAGACGAAATCTACGAACACATTAATTATATGGGTAAGCACGAAAGCATCGCTCAGTTCCCAGGAATGAAAGAACGTGCGATTATCGTGAACGGTGTTTCAAAGGCATACGCAATGACTGGATGGCGCATAGGATATATTGCTGCACCGGAATGGATTGTGAAAGGTTGTAACAAACTGCAAGGACAATACACCAGCGGACCGTGCTCGGTAAGCCAAAAGGCTGCCGAAGCCGCATATTCGATGTCGCAAGACTGCGTGGAAGAGATGCGCAAGGCGTTTGAGCGTCGCAGAAACCTCATCGTAGAACTGGCTAAGGAAATACCCGGACTGGAAGTGAACGTTCCGCAAGGAGCATTCTACCTTTTCCCGAAATGCAGCAGTTTCTATGGCAAAAGCGATGGTGAGCATACGATAAACAATTCAACCGATTTGGCAATGTATCTGCTCGAAGTTGGCCATGTGGCTACCGTTGGAGGTGATGCGTTCGGAGATTCTGAGTGCTTCCGTATGAGCTACGCGACAAGCGACGAGAATATCAGAGAGGCAATGTCAAGAATTAAAAATGTATTGGCCAAACTAAAGTAAAATAATCGTCAGAGAACGACAGCATTGATAAGTTCACTTCAAAATACATTTTTTGCTTGTTAAAACTTATTAATTGCTAAGTTTATTCTGCATTAATTGCTATCTTTGCGGAGATGAACTTGTCTAAAAGACGTTCATTAAAAGCAAATCAAAGGCATACAACATTTAACTCAGATAATTATTAACAATTTAAAATTATCAATAACTAAAAAATTAAAATTATCAAATTATGGCAACTACAAAAAAAGCAGCAGCCCCGAAAAAACAATCTCAGGGCTTTCAGGGAGTAAGAGGCGCATTCTGGATTATCGTCGTTTGCGCAATTATCGCTTTCACTCTGTTCTTCACATGGTTTGGACATGAGTCTCACTTCGCAGAAGGTGGTGTTCAGCCTAAGGACGTTTGGGGAACTATTTACAAAGGTGGTATTATCGTGCCGGTTATCCACTCTCTTTTGCTCACTGTACTTGCAATGACTATCGAGCGTTCACTTGCATTGAAGACCGCTTTCGGTAAGGGTGCGCTTCCTAAGTTCGTAGCAAACATCAAGGCAGCTCTCAACGCAAACGACTTCGCTAAGGCTCAGCAGCTCTGCGACCAGCAGAAGGGTTCTGTAGCAAACGTTGTTGGTGCTTCTTTGAAGGCTTACAAGGAAATGGAAGCTACATCTGGTATTAAGAAGGCACAGAAGATTGCTAAGATTCAGCAGGCTCACGAGGAAGCAACTCAGCTTGAGATGCCTACTCTGACTATGAACCTCCCGATCATCGCTACTATCGTTACACTCGGTACTCTTACCGGACTTCTCGGTACTGTGGTTGGTATGATCAAGGCGTTCTCTGCTATGAACGCATCTGGTGGTGCCGACTCTGCAGAACTTGCTTCTGGTATTTCTGAGGCTCTTATCAATACTGCATTCGGTATCGGTACATCTTGGTGTGCTGTGGTTTCTTACAACTACTTCACAAACAAGGTTGATAAGTTGACATTCGCTCTTGACGAGGTTGGTTATTCAATTGCTCAGACATACGAAGCAACCCACACAGAAGAGGCTTAATTTCTACTAACCCTTAAAAATTTTATCGCTATGGGTAAAGTAAAAATTAAGAAAAGTGACATCTGGATTGACATGACACCTATGTCAGATGTCATGACCCTGTTGCTTACTTTCTTCATGCTGTGTTCTACGTTCGTAAAGAACGAGCCAGTGAAAGTAAACACTCCGGGTTCTGTATCTGAGATAAAGGTGCCGGAAAACGGTGTCTTGACCATACTTGTGAATCCTGAGAAAGATGCGGCAGGAAAGCCGACAGGAGAAGGACAGGTGTTTTTGAGCATAGACAACACCAAGCAGTTGGGTGAAACACTCAGCGACATGACAAGCCGCTTCGGTGTTAGTCTGAATGGTGCACAAATCAAGGCTTTCAATACTGAGTCTACATTCGGAGTACCTATGAATGAGCTTCCAGCTTATCTGTCTATGTCAAGCGAGAACCGCGCAAAGACTCTTCCAACAAAGGGTGTGCCTCTTGATAGTATAGACGGTGGTATGAGCGAATTCCAGCAGTGGGTAGATGCTGCCAGAACAGTAAACTCTGACATCAAAATCGCCCTCAAGGCTGACGGAAAGACTCCATACAAGACTGTTAAGAAAGTCATGAGCGAGCTTCAGGATATGGATGAGAGTCATTATTATATGATTACACAGCTTAAAAAAGAAGGAGAATAAGCAATGGCAAAGAAAAAAGAATCTAAACAGAAGAAGATAAATGTCCGTGTGGACTTTACTCCGATGGTGGATATGCTCATGCTTCTTATCACTTTCTTCATGCTGTGTTCTACATTGAGCAAGCCCCAGACAATGGAGCTTACCATGCCAAGTAATGATGACAACACTACTGAAGAGCAAAAGAATGAAGCCAAAGCTTCTGAGACAGTAACCATCTATGTTGCAGCAAACAACAAGATATACTACGGTGAGGGTATTCCTAAGTACGATGACCCAACATGGATTAAAGAGACAACATGGGGTAACGAAGGAATCCGTAAGGTTCTTCGCGAGCACGCTACAGAAAGTGGTGTAAAGCCGGTTAAGCGTATCGAGTTGGCTGTAAAGGAACTCAATAGCAAGAAAGACGAGAATAAGTGGACTGATGAACAGTTAAGAGAAAAGATTAGCGATGTTAAGGCCGGTAATCTGCCAAGTGGCGAGAAGATTCCGACCCTGACTGTTGTCATCAAACCTACTGACAATGCGTCTTACACCAATATGGTGGATGCTCTCGATGAAATGCAGATCTTAAGCATTGGTACTTATGTAATCGATAAGATTAGCGACGACGACAAGAAACTTCTTGAGTCTAAAAGCGTAAATATGTAATCAAGTCGATGGTTTAATTAACATTTAAAACAAAAGAACAATGTCAAAAATAGATCTTTACGATCCGAAATGGGTGGACATGGTGTTCGAGAACAAGAACAAGACCTACGGAGCTTATCAGTTGCGTAAGTCTACTGGTTCTCGTAACTTCCGCGCACTGCTTATTTTGGTGATTGCAGCAGCACTTATCGGAGGCTTCCTTGCTTGGAAAGTTGTAGCAGAGCAAAGAGAGGCCGAGCGCATAGCACGCATGGAGGCTATGGAACTTGCTAAGCTCCAGGAGCAGGCAAAGAAAGAGCAGAAAGAAAAGAAGCAGGAAATCAAGCCTAAAGTAGAACAACCCAAGAAGGAAATTCCAGAGGTACGTGAGTCTCAGAAGTTCACCGCGCCAGTCATTAAGAAGGACGAATTGGTGAAAGAAGAGAATCAGGTTAAGCAGATGGATAAGTTGGACGAGAAGGTTGCCGTTTCTAACGTAGACCAGGAAGGTTCTAAGGACCGTACTGTCGAAGCTATACGTAACGACATCGCCGTAAACGTTCCACCTCCAGCACCTAAGGAAGCCCCGAAAGAGGAAGTTAAGCAGGTTGTTGAGAACAAAGTATTCGAGATTGCCGAGCAGATGCCTTCTTTCAAGGGTAATGTAAACCAGTGGCTTGCATCAAACCTTTCTTATCCGGCAGTAGCAGCCGAGAACGGAGTTCAGGGTCGTGTAATCGTCAACTTCATCGTTGAGAAAGATGGTAGCATCAGCAACGTTCAGGTTGTTCGTTCTGTAGACCCGGCACTCGACCGTGAAGCTGTGAACACTGTAAAGCGTATGCCTAAGTGGAATCCGGGTATGAACAACGGTCAGCCAGCTCGTGTTAAGTTTACTCTTCCTGTAACTTTCAAATTGCAGTAATTAAATGAAAAGAACTTTATTCTACATATTTGTAGGATTAACACTACTATACAGCGTTTCTTCTTGCTCCGGCAAGAAGAAACCTGTTAATGGTAGAACCGATACTCCGGTATCTGGGACTATCTCCTTTTATGCTGACGAGAGCTTCAGTCCTATTGTAGAAGAACTACGCCAGCAATTCGAATACGAATTTCCTGAAGCTCATCTGAAACCTATTTATACAGATGAGACAACCGGACTCAAACAGATTCAGGACGTAAAGACACATCTTCTTATTACTTCCCGTGGGTTGTTGCCGAGTGAAATGGCTTATCTTGAAACCAAGAAGAATCAAATTCCACGTGTAACGCCAATCGGTTACGATGGTATTGCCTTAATTGTAAACCGCAATAACAACGACACATGCATGACTGTAAACGATGTCAAGCGCGTGCTTAGTGGTGAAGTAAAGAACTGGAACGAAGTATATCCTGGTTCAAACAGAGGAGAAATAGAGGTTGTGTTCGACAACGTACAGTCTGCTACGGTCCATTTCGTAATCGATTCTATTCTTGGAGGCAAACCGATAAAGAGTTCTAACGTTGTCGGAGCTAAAAGCAGCAAAGAAGTAATTGATTACGTAGACAAGACACCAAACGCCATCGGTGTCATTGGTTCAAATTGGTTGAACGACAAACGCGACTCAACCAACACAACATTCAAGAAGAACATTCATGTGATGTCTATATCCATAAAGGACAAGGCAACACCTCTAAATAGCTGGAAGCCATACCAAGCCTATCTGCTTGATGGCAGATACCCATTCTGTCGGACTCTGTACACAATATGTACAGACCCTATTAATGCACTTCCGTGGAGTTTCACAAACTTCATAAGCAAACCTAAAGGCCAGTTGATAATATTCAAATCCGGTCTTCTCCCCTATCGCGGAGACATCAGCATCCGCAAGGTCGAAACAAAGAGAAAATAGAGTCAGTAGTCAACAAGGTCGAGTTAAAATCGAGCAAAAAGAAAGAAACTAACAGAAAATAAAACAGTATAAATATAAAACATTTTCGATTATGAAAGCAATAAAATATTTAGTTATTGGAGCCATGATTGGAATATCAGCTCCATCTATGGCACAGGACGTAGATTACGGAACAGCACTTGCTCCTGTAACTCAAGCTTTGAAGTCAAAAGCTGCGAATGCCGGAGATTTAGCAAAAAGTTACATAAAGGAGTTTAAGAAGAATCCGGAAGCGATTATAGCTTTGGGTAACTCTTATCTCGCTGTGAAAGACTTAGTGAAAGCTGATGAGATGGCAGAACTTGCTCTGACGCGTACAAAGAAAGATTTGAAGAATCAGGCAAACGCCTATATCCTCAAAGGCGACATTGAGGCCGTTAAAGACGAAAGCGGAAACGGAGGAGGAGCCGCATCACACTATGCCACAGCGATGAGTCTCGACCCAAAGAACCCAATGGGCTACACCCGCTACGCTTCAGTTTACCGTAAAATCAATCCGAAACTCGTTGAGGAGACATACAACAAGCTCAAGGCTGAGATTCCTGATTATCCTATTGAGGCCGAGGCCGGACACTCTTTCTTCTCGGCAAATAAGTTCGACCTTGCATTCTCCAACTACAGCAAATGCAATATCCAGTCTTTGGATGAGGGTAAGATGGTTGAATATCTTATATCTGCTATCCAGCTCCGCAAATACGCAGAAGCGCTGAACATAGCCAACACTGGTTCAAACAAATTTGCAGAGAACGCGACATTCAAGCAGCTTGGCTTGTGGTCGGCAGTCGAGACAGAGAAATATGACGAGGCTATCAGCATTGCAGAGAAGTATATGCAGATGAAGGGCGACAAGAACGCTACCGACTACACTTACTATGGCAAGGCTTTGCTCGGCGCAAAGAAATTTCAGGAGTCTATCGCACAATTTGAAAAGGCCATGGAAGTTGACAATAAAGCCGTAGAGCCACTCGCAAAGATTTCAGAGGCATATACAGGACTCAACAATCCTGACAAGGCTCTCGAATACAGTGAACTTTATATGCAGAAGAATCCTAACGCTACACCATCAGATTATGCTAAGATGGCTCAAATCTATGTTGAGAAAAAGGACTTCAGCAAAGCATTGGGCATATATGACAAGATGGCTGAGAAGTTCCCGCAGATTGCAGGATGGACATATATGATTGCCTCAAGTGTAGCCGACAAGTCTGGCAATACCGAACTTGGTGCAGCTTACAACCAGAAGATTATCGACTTGCTTGGTAACAAAGCTGACCGTGATGAAGATGAAACAGGCTATCTGAAGCAGGCTCTCCGCCTCATCGGCTACTATTACTGGAGCGAGAAGAACGATCTTGAAAAAGCAAAGCCCTACTACGAGATGCTTATCAAGATTGATCCTAACGACGGCAACGCAAAGGCAGCCCTCGGTATAGAATAATAAGAACATTACAAAATTCACAAATCATAAGGAGTGGAAACGCAAAGTTTTCACTCCTTTTCTTTTATCCATACTCCTTTTTCTCTTCATTATTTCTCCAAAGGATTCCTCTATTCAGTCAATAATAAATTCACTTTGCAGCAATAAACTACATACAGAACTGAAAAAGAAATCATTTATAAAAAGAGAAGTCTTGACAGAAGGAAACTAAAAAGGGCTTTATTATCAGGCACAAAAAAAAATGGTGTCCCTCAAGAGAACACCATTATATGAATTTAATCTGTATCAACGAATCTTATGGAAGGCTGATAGCTTCACTCGGACAAACATCTGCACAAGTTCCGCACTCTGTACACATTTCCGGATTGATTGAATACTTGTCGCCCTCAGAGATTGCTCCTACCGGACATTCATCGATACATGTACCGCACGCGATACAATCGTCACCAATTACGTATGCCATAATAATTTAAGTTTTATAATTGTTAATAATATATTTGTTGTTTTTTTGAATGTTCAGTACATACTTTTATTGACAGCGCAACCGAAAGCAATAGGACTTATTCCTGATTGCCGAGGCGCAAATCATCTTTTGCAAAGGTAACGATTTATTTTTTAATACCTACAAATGGGGATGTTATTTTATTCTATTTATACATTTTCAAAATAGATTAGAATACAATAACAAAGGCCGATTCACGTTATTAATATGTGATGAAGAAAACAATATATACAGCGTTGCTATGCGTTCTGTGTACGATTCATACTGGCGCACAGGAACGGACGGTTCAAAACCGCCCATACACCGACCTACGTAAGTTCCACTTTGGCATACTTGTCGGCACGCATTTGCAAGATCTGGAGTTTACTAACGTCGGTCCGCAACAGGTTACTCTCGAAGACGGAACAGTTGTAGAGAAAACCATCTCCACCGACCAAAACCGATGGGATGCCGGATTCACAGTGGGCGTACTCGGCGAGCTCCGCCTCAACACAACACTGCAACTCCGCGTTGCGCCTGCAATGTACTTCGGAACGCGCCAACTTACGTTCCGCAACATCACCGACCTTGATGCCAACGGCAACCCTACGGAGCAACGACAGGAGCTAAAGACCGTATATATATCATCAGCCTGCGACCTAATCTGCGCCGCGCCCAGATTCAACAACCACCGTCCTTACGTGATGCTTGGAATCAATCCGATGCTTAATCTATCGGGCAAAGACGACGATATAATAAAATTGAAACGGTTCGATGCCTTCCTTGAAGTCGGCGTAGGATGCGACTTCTACCTTCCTTTCTTCAAGTTACGCCCCGAACTGAAGTTCATGTATGGCCTCACCAACAGTCTCGACACCAATCATCCTAACAATATCAGGAACGCCGATATGCGACCATACGCCACATCCGTGTCCGATGCACGCAGCAAAATCATCGCACTCACTTTCTATTTTGAGTAGAAAATATATATTATAAACCGAAAAAGTCATACCAATTCTCAACCGAGATTGGCATGACTTTTTTGTTTAATATAGTCAGTAGACAGAAGTTCCGAAGTTCAGACAATAGTCTTTTTATTGAAAGTTAAACAAGATCTTAACTTCAAAGGACCTACTCCCCTTTCTCCAAGTCAAGCACAATCCGTCCAATCCATATTCCATGCTTACCGTTTTGGTCTACCGGCACATCCTTTCCGTCAACATTCTTCACATACCGCAATGTCTTCATATACGTATGTGAATGTCCGCCAAGCACAATATCAATGTCGCGCGTAGCCGGAACGAGCATTTGGTCGGTAAGCTCCTCATTTTCCCAACCGAGATGCGACACGCAGATAACCACATCACACTTCTTCTTTGTCTTCAGCAACGCCGCCATGCGCTCAGCTGTCTCCACCGGGTCGAGATACTTCACACCTACAAATTTAGTTGTATCAACCAGTCCCTTTGGCTGCGGACTCAAACCGAACAAGCCGATTTTCAAGCCGTTACGTTTTATAATAGTATATGGTTTCACCAACCCTTCCACCGACGTACCCGTGAAATCATAGTTGGCACATACTATCGGGAACTTCGCCATGCGGAAAATCCGCGCCATATTCTCAAGTCCGAAGTCAAACTCATGATTCCCGATAGTAGCCACATCATAGCCCATACGGTTCATCAATTCAACTTCCACCTCCCCTTTATAAAAATTATAGTAAGGCGAACCTTGCGAAAAGTCGCCACTGTCTATGAGCAACAGCCCCGGTGTCTTCGCCCGTTCGTCATCTATAAGAGCCATCCTCCGCAAGAAACCGCCACGTCCGGCCAGTGCCGTATCAGCCAGATTAGGATTCAACGGCATTATGCAACTGTGCGTATCGTTAGTGTGTAATATCACCAACTGCTTCTTCTGTGCCACCGCCACAACAGTGAACACACACACAAATATCGACAAACAAATTCTTCTCATCATCACAAATGTTTTTTAAGCGAGTTCTATTAATCCTCCACAACAATGCGGCCCTCTATTTTTCCCTCAACAGCTACGCCCTTGCCTGCTGCCTCGCGGAAATAATTCTCTATAAGCACCCTCACATTATTGCTCTTCTCCTGCGGTGAGTTTACCATCCGCGAACTCCCGAAAGCAGTCATATTATCATTGCCCTGCGCCACGAAGTCAATCGTTGCCGCCCGGTAATCCCGCGTCGGTTCCACTTCCTTGCCGCCTATCGTCAACCCGGTCAGTTCTCCGTCTTTCTTCATCCGCAACTTTATCTCGCGACTCACGCCCTCGCCACCGTTGCCGGCAATCTGCCGGAACAGCTCCAAGACCTTCTCGCCACTGAGCGTCACGAAACAAATCTTATTATCAAACGGTGCCACATCAAATATATCGCCCACCGTAACGTCCCCCTCTGCAATCGCCGCGCGCATTCCTCCAATATTATACACCGCAAAGTCTGGCTTCTCGCCGTAGTCCTTCGCCGCCCACATCAGTATGTCGGGCAGAAGATTCGACAGCGCACTCTCTGGCGAATACGGAGCCATATAGCACGCCGCGCGTCCTACCACCGGCCGTGTTACACTATCCACCTTCTGCTTATAGGGAGCTAAAAACGCCTCCGTCTCCGCAGATACCCTCCCGTCATATCTACTGTCCACCAGCATCCTTGTACGCTCCACGCCCACGATGCCATATCGCGAAGCGCATCCCGACAGCATAGCCACTGCCGACATCATGATTATTCCGCTTTTGATATCTTTTTTCTTCATACCGATTAATTATAATGCAAACACGTTCCCACACAACTATACGAGCGACAACGCCATTGTTCTTCAATGACAAAAATAAGAAATTATATCGGAATAACCGAATAAAAAGAAACTTTTATCCTCAAACTATTTGAGAATAAAAGCCGAGAAAGAGTCAACAAACAAAAAAACGAGGTAAATACTTGGCGGATAAGGATAAAAATCGTAACTTTGCACCCGCTTTTCGGCGTAACCGCTGGCAATAGAAGAGTTATTGGCCATGTTGCGTTGGGACGACAAACAATATTTAATCATTTATAAAATGGATTTAATTAAAGTTGCTGAAGAAGCATTTTCTACCGGTAAGAAGTTCCCTGAGTTCAAGGCAGGTGATACTATTACAGTAGCTTACAAAATTGTCGAGGGTTCAAAAGAGCGTATCCAGCTCTATCGTGGCGTTGTAATCAAGATTTCCGGCCACGGAGACAAGAAGCGTTTCACCGTTCGCAAGATGTCTGGAACAGTAGGTGTAGAGCGTATCTTCCCTATCGAGTCTCCTAACATCGACAGCATCGAGGTGAACAAGCGTGGTAAGGTACGTCGCGCTAAACTTTATTATCTGCGCAAACTCACAGGTAAGAAGGCACGTATCAAAGAGAAGAGAACTCCTGTCGCTAAGAACGATTAATCCTATCAACACGTTAGGAATTACGATAAAAGGCTTGCAGATAATGCAAGCCTTTTATTGTTTTCGGGCTGTTGGAAACTTTGTTTTCGACAGGACAGAAACCGTCTTGTGTGTGTGTCCTCTATTCTTTAATTGTACTCCGACAATTGTTTATTCTATATCATTAAGTAAGTCACCAAAATAAGACGATATTATCTATATACTTACTTATAGTCTTTCAGCAGCCACCACAACCTTCTCAGCCTCAGCCAGCACCGTCGCAACATGGTCATGGAACTCGTCCGAATAGTCGTTCATGCCTCGCCTGCCCTCAAGCCATTCAAGCGATGCGGCGCAAGTGGAGGCGTTTATCTGCAAGAACAACGGCAACATTTTATGCGCCACAGCCGAGATAGTTTCGGCATTGCGGACCTTCGAGGCTTCCGCCATCATAGAAATGTTCTTCCGAGTCTCCTCAACGAACGTGCGAATAATATCTTGCGCTGCCTCCGCATCATCACCGGCAAAAGCCGTAAGCGCACCGAAATCATAACTTCCGCTATCATTTCTTTCACCCTTCAAATCACCATCCGGCAATGTCTTCATTGTCGAAACAGACGAAGTGCCACCTATTACAGCCAATAAATCATCCACGCTGTAAGGCTTGTTCAGGCAACCGTCAAAACCATACTTCCGCAGTTCGGAAGCGTTCATGTCGCTGCGCGCCGTTACCGCAATCACCGGAACACGGCCGTCCTGCCCTTTATGCAACGCCTTTATCTTCTCCACAAGTTCAAAACCACTCATCGCAGGCATCTGAATATCGGTGAGCACTGCATCGTAATCCCCATTCCGCAACGCATCCATAACCTCATCGGGCTGCATACAGCACGTGGCATCAATGCCTTTCGCCGCCAACATCTCGCGCGTCAGGTTCAACTGCAGCCGGTCGTCGTCTATTATCAGCAGCCGCCCTACACTGCATTCCCCGTTCTCCACGCTGCCCTTCTCCACCGGCAGTGTCACGGAGAATATACTACCCTGCCCCGGCTCGCTCTCCACCGTGATTTTTCCGCCGAGCAAAGCCACCATCTTCTTTGTTATCGACAGCCCCAGACCGAAACCGTCGCGGCCTTGCGCATTCGGCAGCCGGGTAAACTCACGGAACATCCGCGCCCTGTCGGCAGGCTGAATTCCGCATCCCGTATCGCTCACTTGCAATCGCAACAAGCCGTTTTCAAGCGTCACGGCGAGCGAGATAGAGCCTTCGTCAGTAAACTTCAACGCATTAGATAGCAGATTCTCAGTTATCTGACGGATGCGCGAGGCATCGCTCACAACCCGTTTGCAGCCGTCTATGTCGCATTGATAGTCGAGCGTGAGTTGCTTTCCTTTAGCCAACGGCAAGAAGCAGTCGTATATGCTGGTGAACAGGCGGTGCGGACTAAACGAGCGTTTGTTCACGTCCATCTTGTTGGCATCCAACCGATGATAGTCGAGGAGCGATGTAACCATGTCGAGCAGATGGCCGGCCGAGGCCTTCATACTGTCTATATACGTCTGCTGCTTGCTGTCCCCGGTCTTCAGAAGGTCGGCATAACCGATGAGAGAACCCACCGGAGCTTTTATGTCGTGGGTTATGGTGAGCATCAGTTGCTCACGTTGTTCAAGCAGGTCCTCAGCCTTTTGCTTCGCCTTTTCCAGTTCCCTATGATAATGATTGCTCTTGGTGATGTCGCGCCAGATGATGATAAAGAAGAAGACGGCAAGCAAGACGGCCGCCACAGCGATGCCGGATATTGTGCGCGCCGAGCTACGTTCGATAGCCTTCTGTTCGGTCTGACGACGCTCCACGAGCATCCTTTCCTCACTCTCGAACGTGTTCATCAGAGCGTTAAGCCGTTCGTTGAGTTCCTTTCCGCGCGCCAGCAACGCCGTAATGCGCTTGTCGAGCCTCCTGATGTCCCCGTGGCGGGTGTCCTCGGCCTTGTGCTGCACAGCCCGAAGCATCGTCGCAACGGTATCGGCAGGATTGTATGCGCGCTCCGTACTGTCCACAGAGACCTGCGTCGTGACCTGACTAACGTGCGTGGAATCCGCTTTTGAGGGCACGAAAACATTGCGTAGGCGCTTGAAAAATCCCTCTTTCTTACGCACGGCGTATGATTGCGTATGCGTAATTGTATCCCTAAAAATCTTGGGCCGGGTGACTATTGTATCCTGCTGCGCTATCAGTTTGTTTATCTGCCGCTGATAGGCATAGTTGCTCTGTGCCTTTCTCACAAGCCCGCTCACATCGCGCAACTGCCTGTCTTTCTCGTCCAAGAGAGTGCGCATGGTGTCGAGTCGGGCGCGCTGCACACTGTCCTCCAACAATATTTGCAGCGAATCAATAGCCATCAGAGCCTCGCGCCGCGCCTGCTCGTACTGCCGTTCGTGCCCCTCCACACCCATCTTCATCGGCTGTCCGGCTATCTCGAGGTTATAGAGACGGTCGGCCACGTCGTAAGTAGCCATCCATCGCCTGTTCATCTCGTCCATATTGCTGCCTGTCTGCGTCACCGTCAGCATCTCGCCGTAGATGTAACGCACCGTAACAAACAATAAAACGACGAGTATCAGATAGCCCGAAGCCACCTTCAGTTGTGTCGGTATTCTTATCATCTCTTGCTTCCAAATTCTTATTTATATGCAAAAATAGCACTTTCCAATAACAATGGCAGTACTTTCGGCTGCGTTTTATGGTTTATTAGAATTAAAACCAACGGCTGTTTGAATAAGAGTCAACACAGCCAACTATCAAACAACAAAACGGGCGCAGCCCCGCATCATCCCTGATAAGGTGTGCAAAGGTTGCGCCCAGACGTTTTCCTCCCCTCGATTTTTTACTCTCTAATTCTCAAACCATTTATGCCAGTTCATTTTCTTTGCGCATGATTGCAACCTTTGCGTCATCGTCGTCGGTCGCAACAGCCTTGCCGTAAGCTGCTCCTGCGTATTTCTTCATGTTTACAGATGCAAGTTCTGCCTTCTCAACACAAGTCTTTGTAGAGTCTGTAACGGTTGAGTCGGTCGGCTCATACATTGCCATTGTGCTGTCATTTACAGCTGAGTCGGTCGGCAAATAAAAAGCCACCGTACTGTCATTTATTACAGAATCTGCTACTTCTACAGCCGCAACGGTCTTCTCTACCGCCACCGTGTCAACAGCAGTACTGTCGGTTTTAACTTCCTGTGCAAAAGCAGACACACCCATTCCCATTACCATTGCAAATGCAAATACTTTCTTTTCCATTTTGATTTACCTTTCTTTATTTTTTGTTATTAATGTTATCGTTCTACGCTTTTATATATGCCAACGCCGTGCCAAAATATCTCAAAGAAGCATTAACAGCCTAATTATCAGGCTATTATGAAATCTTGAGAAAAGAAAGGTATATAAATATGGATGTGGAAAAGTGGGGAATGTGTGGAAAAAGTGGGGATTTTTTCCACAATGTTGCGCCACTTGAATTTGAGTCACGGCACGGTTTGCAAAGTCAGAATCCGAAATTCTTGAGTTTATTGTAAAGCGTTTTGCGGTCGATACCGAGCAAGGCAGCAGCCTTGCTCTTATTGTTATTGGTCTGTCTCAATGCCTTTTCTATGCGGACACGCTCGTCCGATACATCGTGCAGGGCAAAAGAAGGCGATGGTTCGGGCGTAACAGCATTGAGAATCTCGCTATCCAGCTCGGCCGGAGTGATTACTTCGCCCTGCGCAAGCAGCACCGCACGCGTCACGCAGTTCTTCAGTTGGCGCAGATTACCGGGCCATGAGTAGGCCAACAGAGCCTTCCCGGCCTCAACAGAAAAGCCTTTAACATGATGATTCAGTTCTCTGTTTGCCTTGTTGAGGAAGAAATTGGCAAACAGCAGTATGTCGTTGCCACGCTCACGGAGCGACGGCATCTTCAGCGTGAACTCATTGATGCGATGGAAAAGGTCCTCACGGAAACGGCCTTCGGCTATCGCTGCCTGAAGATTCTCGTTTGTGGCACACACCAACCGCACGTCGACGGCTATCTCCTTGTTACTTCCTACCGGCCGGATGCGGCGTTCCTGAATGGCCCTCAACAGCTGCACCTGAACGCTATAATCAAGGTTTCCCACCTCGTCGAGAAACAATGTGCCACCGTCGGCAGCCACAAAAGCACCTGTTTTGTCGGCCAACGCACCCGTGAACGAGCCTTTCACATGACCGAAAAACTCTGATGCGGCCAACTCATTGGGTATTGCGCCGCAGTCGATAGCCACAAACGGCTTGCCGGCACGCTGGCTTTGCAGATGTATCCGGTGCGCGACGTATTCCTTTCCCGTTCCGCTCGCTCCGTTGATGAGCACCGACATGGGCGTCGGGGCTACCAACCGCACGTAGTTGTAAAGCTGTTTGGCGGCCTCGCTGTCGCCTTCTATGTGGTCGGCCGAGGCGTTTCCGTCGGTCGGAACAGGCTCCTGCGCATTTTTTTTCTGCTCTGCCGGACGCGTCATACGGTCTTTCTTCGCATTCACGGAACGCTCTTTTTGCGCCTCCACGGGGTACTTTTCCAACGCCTCGTTTATCTTTTGAATGAGCAAATCGGGCGGCATCGGCTTTGAAATATAGTCGCAGGCTCCACGCTTCATGGCCTCCACGGCATTGCCGATGTCGGCATAACGCGTCATAATAATAACCGGCGCGGAGACGCGCGCCTTGTTCATCCACGACAGAAGGAATGTGCCGTCCTTATCGGGCAGGCGCATATCGGAGAGGATAATGTCGAAACCGCGCTCTTCAAGAAGCCTGCAAGCATCCGAAACACTACTCACCGTATCTACGACAAAGCCGTTCTTGCCCAGCCACGTCTTCAACATCCGCGACAGGGTAAGGTCGTCCTCTACTATCAGTATGCGCTTTTCGTTTCCGTTTGCCATGCGAATTATCATTCAAAAAGTATGCCACAATACTAACAACCGGCACACATCAACATCTCAGACCGGAATTTTCAGTCCGGTCCGAGAAGCAAAATTCAGGTTTATCTGTCAGTTATGCACGAGCGTTCCTATCTCTTCGCCGTCCATAACCTTCTTCAGATTGCCCACGATGTCCATGTTGAAGACATATATCGGCAGGTTGTTCTCCTTGCACATCGTCGTTGCCGTGAGGTCCATCACCTTGAGTCCGCGAGTGTAAATCTCATCGTATGTGATATCGGTGAACTTCGTTGCCGTCGGGTCTTTCTCGGGATCGGCGGTATAGATGCCGTCCACGCGGGTGCCTTTCAGCATCACGTCGGCCTCAATCTCTATTCCGCGGAGCGACGAACCCGTGTCGGTGGTGAAGTATGGCGAGCCTGTTCCGGCCGAGAAAATGCACACGTAGCCGGCTTCCATAGCCTCGATGGCCTTCCATTTAGAATAGAACTCGCCGATAGGTTCCATGCGGATGGCTGTCAGTACCTTTGTCTTCACACCTATTGCGCCAAGCGCCGAACTCAGGGCGAGCGAGTTTATCACCGTGGCGCACATTCCCATCTGGTCGCCTTTCACGCGGTCGAAACCTTTCTGTGAGCCGCTCAGACCACGGAAGATGTTTCCTCCGCCAATCACGATACCTATCTGAACGCCCATTTCGCTCACTTCCTTGATTTGTTCAGCATAGTCACTGAGTCTTTCGGGGTCTATTCCGAACCCTTGCTTGCCCATGAGGCTCTCGCCGCTGAGCTTCAACAGTATTCTCTTAAATCTTGCCATATCTGTATTTCGTTATATGATTCTTACTTCCTTGAATGCGTAACGGCGGATATTGCCGCCCTTGTCTGCCAGCAGCAGATGGCCATCCGGCTCTATTCCGTGTATCCTCGCCTCGAATTCGCCGCCGGAATCGCTGTAGAGATGATAGCCGTCGCGCCGATATAGATGCTTTTTATATTCGCTTTCCGTGGTCTCCCGGTCGGCGGCGTGGCTGTTCAGAGCCTCCATCTCTGCCGCGATATTATCAAGAACCGACTGCAAGAGTATTTCTTTGTCGCGCTCCCGACCGTCAATCATCTTCAGCGACACAGGGTTGGGAGCATCGCTAAGAAACTGCGTCTGGTTCACGTTGATGCCTATTCCGATGATGCAGTCCTTGATTCTGCTGCCTGCCAAGCTGTTCTCTATGAGTATTCCGCAAATCTTCCTGTCGCCAACGTATATGTCGTTGGGCCATTTTATGCTCACCTTCTCCGTAGTTTCGGCAGCAAGCGTGCGGCGGATGGCATTCGACACGGCCATAGAGATTATGAATTGCCGGCTCGCCTCCACGCCACAGGGATGCACAAGGACGGAAAACAGCAGGTTCTTTCCACTTTCGCTCTCCCACGAATTGCCTCCCTGCCCCTTGCCGGCCCGTTGAAATTCGGTCACGACGACGGTCATGTCCGTATTGTCCTTGCTCTCAAGGTCGCGCAGATAGCGGTTCGTAGAATCCGTTTCTGCTATTCTTATTATCTTTGTACTCATCCTTATCTACCCGTGGCCGCATCGCGTTTGCCGCCCACTATGAGCCTGATGTCCTGCCATCGGGCCGGCCACAGACTAAAGCATCGGCATGAATGCGTCCGTTATATGATTTATCTTCGCTTCCGTTTCGGGTGTTCCCGTCACGGCGATTATATCGAATCGCACGTCGGCATTTATCCTATTCATCTTGATATAGGCGTTGGCTGCCGTCGCCACAGACTTCATCTTGCTGTATGTCACGGCCTCTTCGGGTTCATAGAAGCTGTCGTTGCGGCGCGTCTTCACCTCCACAACCGCCAGCACGCCCTCCGGCGACATCGCGACAATGTCCAAATCGCGGTGCTTCAGCTTCCAGTCGCGATGCAATATGCGATAACCCTTGCCGCACAGATACTGCGCAGCGAGTTCTTCTCCCCATCGTCCCAAGTCGTTATGTGCCGCCATTGCCAATCGTTAACGTTAGAGTTCCGATTATTCCGAAACTGATTTGCTTCTTAATTATATATTAGTTCAGGTTCTATAAGACCAGTCTTTGGAAGCACAAAAATACAAATAATAATGGAGAAACAACCGAGTGAAACATTTTTTCACACCCAACGACCCGCATTTTGTCTCGAATCTCCCCTCCCTACCCCTTCTTATAATGATAGGTTTTGTAAATATTATTTACCATTTTCGGGGATATTTTCTTTGTGTCAACTTTTGTTAAATATAGGTCTCGTTACTCATTTTCGGCCATTTCCCGACCTCAAAAATCCCAATTCAAAACTCAAAATTCGTAACTCAAAATTCTAAAACGGCCTCCGTTAGAAAAAAATCGGCCCGATTTTCGCCAAATTTTGTCGTCCGCCGAAACACCGGAAAATGCCGTTTTCGCCCAATTTAACGTTTGTTAGCTTTCAAAAGTGGCACTTTTAGACTCCGTTTTAGGCCGTTTTGGAGTGTCACGGAGCCTCCATTGAAGGCCAAAAGTGGCTCCGTTAGAGTGCAAAAGTGCCTCCGTTGCAATGTAACGGGGCCAAAAACACGCTCAGAAACGGGCAAAAACGCATAAAAAAGAGATAAACCATTGATTATCAAAGATTTACCTCAAAATATCCTAAAAAGCCGTATTTTCGCGTTTTTGAGAGCAAGAGAGAGTTTGATTGAAAATCCGCGAGTTTTCAACCGTTGTTTGTAAATATTTTTGACAGTATAAAAAGGTACGAGAATGGAGATGAGATTAACTGAAAAATCCATTCCGCTTTAGTCTTTTTCTTTCGTCTCTTCCTCGTCCGTTTCGACTTCCGGCCCGCCGTTTATTTCCTCTTTGAAACTGTCCCAATCCTGAAAGCCTACAAACAGCGACAGCTTATCGAGCGTCTCTTTCTTAGGCTTCTCGATGCCGTGCAGGTAGTTCTTCACCTTCTTCAATGCCAGCGGCTTGGCCGGTTTGAAGTTGAGTTCTTTCTCAATGGCCTCCAACAGTTTCTTCAGCGCAAATCGTTTCTTTTCCATAATGGACAATCCTTCTTTATCTTCTTATGCCGAAACAAAAGTAATGCTAATATATAGAATGACAAAAATAAATATGGCTTTTTTCCTGTGGCACGCAAAATTTGTGTGTAATCAATAATAATTGCAAAGCAATGATAAAACGGCTCACCCGATAAATCTGGGGGATTCGTTCACCACAGAGGCACTGAGGACACGGAGATTTATATGTCATTACAAACTCAGAGCATATACCTGAAGGCGTAGAGGACGTGTCCTCCTGATGCCACAGGCATCTGCTCAGTGAGCGAATATTACCGGGGTGGATGAATAAAGCTCCGTGCCCTCTGCGCCTCTGTGGTAAGAAATAATTTAATCATTAATCATATATAATCTGTCCCCTGTATTTTTCCGTTGAGCCGATAAAACCGTAATATTTATAATTCAAAAGGTAATTTTGCTAAGCCTGTTTTAATGAATCACGCTGGTGTCTGCTCCGTAAAGGACGACATGGCGGAAATCTTGGACAAGATGCTGGCTGCCGACGTTATAGTGATGGCCTCTCCTGTATATTTCTATGCCATTGACGCACAACTGAAAGCGCTGATAGACCGCTCTGTGGCAAAGTGGCTGGAGTTTAAGGACAAGGAGTTCTATTACATAATGACTGCGGCAGAGGACTCGGATGATGTGATGGACTGCACATTAGAGTGTTTCAGAGGATTTGCGAAGTGCCTCGAAGGCTCGGTGGAGAAAGGCGTCATCTACGGCAAGGGCGTGTATGAGAAGGGCGAGATAGAAGGCCATCCGGCTATGAAGGAAGCCTACGAGATGGGACTGAGCGTGGGTGTGTAGGACAACGCTCCTAAAAAGTGCGGATGGAGTTGCATAGGTCGGGGAAAAATAGTAATTTTGCAGGCAGAATAAAATTACTATCATAATATGAAAGAACTTGCATTAAAGTACGGATGTAATCCAAACCAGAAGCCTTCGCGTATTTATATGAACGAAGGCGAGTTGCCAATAGAAGTTCTTAACGGCCGCCCGGGATACATAAACTTCCTCGACGCGCTCAACTCATGGCAGCTTGTAAAGGAGCTGAAAGCCGCAACAGGCATTCCTGCGGCTGCATCGTTCAAGCACGTAAGTCCGGCCGGAGCGGCTGTAGGACTGCCGTTGAGCGACACTCTGAAGAAAATATACTTCGTAGACGACGTTAAAATCGAGCTTTCACCGCTTGCTTGTGCCTACGCACGTGCCCGTGGTGCTGACCGTATGTGTTCTTACGGCGACTTCGTTGCGCTGAGCGACACGTGCGATGCTGCTACTGCCACGCTCATCAAGCGTGAGGTGAGCGACGGCGTGATAGCTCCCGACTATACTCCGGAGGCTCTCGAAATTCTGAAGGACAAGCGCAAGGGTACATATAACGTGATTAAGATTGACCCGAACTACGTGCCTGCGCCGGTGGAACATAAGGAAGTGTTCGGCATTACGTTCGAGCAGGGACGCAACGAGATAAAGCTGGACGACCCGGCTCTCTTCGAAAACATCCCGACACAGAACAAGACTTTCACAGAGGAGGCAAAGCGAGATCTTATCATCGCGCTTATCACACTGAAATATACGCAGAGTAATTCGGTGTGCTACGTGAAGGACGGACAGGCAATCGGTATCGGTGCAGGTCAGCAGAGCCGTATTCACTGTACGCGTCTGGCAGGCAGCAAGGCCGACACATGGTGGATGCGCCAGTGTCCGAAGGTGATGGCGCTGCCGTTCAAGGAGAATATCCGCCGTGCCGACCGCGACAATACCATCGACGTTTATATCAGCGAGGAGTATGAGGATGTGCTTCGCGACGGCACTTGGGAGATGTTCTTCACCGAAAAGCCTGAACCGCTCACCGCGGAGGAGAAGAAGGCTTGGCTCGCACAGAACACGAAGGTGGCTCTCGGCAGCGACGCGTTCTTCCCGTTTGGCGACAACATTGAGCGCGCTCACAAGAGTGGAGTGGAATATATCGCACAGGCTGGCGGCAGTATCCGAGACGATAATGTCATAGAGACTTGCGACAAGTATGGCATCGCGATGGCATTTACGGGCGTGCGCCTCTTCCATCATTGATTATTTTGAATACATATACTAAAAAATCCATAGGCTTGTAACGGCTGTTTGCAAGTCTATGGATTTTATTCTGTATATATATAAAGTGCAGAAAGGTTGTCCGCAATATGTCGCCGGGCTGCCTATAATGACAAGAACATATATATGAGAAGTAAATTACTACTTACGGTACGCATCATTGTAGGACTCTTTGCTGTGTTTTTTGGCGTCGTTGGCTATTTCATCTATACGGATACGCTGATTTCTTTGCGCGATGCCGTGCTCATTCCGCTAACGGTTGTAACAATCGCCGCGCCATTGATATATAAGAAATGGAAGTGGGTGACGGACTCAGACAATAAACTTCTGAATATAGTCTGTCATTTCCTGTTAGGTGGCTGCATTGTCTTCGGAGCGTTCATGTTGGGCAATATTCCTATTGGCAGCGATGTTCCGACGTTTGAAGAGAAGACAGTCGTGCAGAAAAAGGCGACTACCAAATCGCGTAACACCCGCCGTGTGGGGCGAAGAAGCTACGTTACGACGGGGTATAGAACCAACTACCACTTGTGGGTGGCGTTGCATGACAGTGTTTCACGAAGGCAGACTGTGAAGCGTGAGGCTTATAATCGTGTGCGAACGGGCGACACCGTGACTGTCGTTCTGAGTAAGGGACGCTTCGGTTATCAGTTCATCAAGAAGGTGAAAGTGCCGAAACGCGCTCTGAATAAAAAGAGAAGGCGCGATAAAATAGAATCGTATGCTCTCCATAAACTTAGATTTCATCAGCCGATAAAGGAGTAACCATTTCTGAAGTATTGAATGATAAAAGTGATAAAAGTGTCATTGTTCCCCGTTTTTTTCGGCGATTTCATAGTTTTTGCGTAACTTTGCGCCAATAAACAAATGATTTATGAGCAACGAAATAGATGAGATTATATCAGGAGGAGGACTCGTTTTCAAGAAGTCGTCGGGTCCGAAAGTTGATGACGGCAAGGTGAAGACTAAGGCGAAAAAGAAAAAGTATATCACCGGAGCACACGGGTCGGGTTCAGCCCGTCAGAAGGCCAAGTACCGCCAACAGCGCGCCAACAGGGGAAAGGGAAAGAAGTAGGCAATAGACTATAATCAGGAACGATAAAAAATCGTAATGCCGATACGGAAAGGATTAAAAAACAGTGAAAAAATTGGCTGGTTAGAGAATAATGCTTAACTTTACACTGCAAAAATAACGATTATGAATACGATAACAGCATATAAAGAAAACAAGGTAAGCCCTCTTGACGCACTTTGGTCTCTTTTTATCAGGCAACCAAAGTCTGTAAGGAATGCTTTCAAAAAGCGTCTTCTGGCTCAAGACGCTTCCGCATTGGCAGAGTATCAGCAAGCTGTTGTTGGCAACAGCTTTAAGAGAGCTTTGCAAGAACTTGAAGAGGCTGAAAAGTCGGGACTTGAAAACCTTCAAGACGCAACGACACTTTTTGATTAATCCTGCTTATGGAAACCATAATAAAGATATTGCCGGAATTCAAGCATAGGGCAAAAGCTATAGCAAAGAAGTACAAGTCTTTTATTAAGGACTACAACGATTTTGTAGAGACATTAAAAGAGAACCCTATCCAAGGAACATCTTTAGGTGGTGGAGTTTATAAGATTCGCCTGACTATTACTTCAAAAAGAAAAGGTAAAAGTGGCGGTGCCCGTGTTCTAACTTATAATGTCAAAAAAATTAATCCGGATAAATTTATTGTTGTGTTGATGTCGATATATGACAAAAGTGAGATGGAGAACGTGTCAGACAACTATCTTAAGGATATTTTGAAAGAAGCGAAACGTTTATCGTAGATAATTAGAAATACATGAAGAGGATGTGCTTATTTTACACATCCCCTTGTGGATGAGACCTTTATCGCCGTGAAAATCCTGCCGGACGCAGTGCCGAGTCGGCGTGCTGAGAAGTAATCCTCCACGTTGTCGTAGGTGCAGATGCCCGAAACCGTAATATTCCCGTCCTGCAATCCACATTCAAGGAGCTGCCGTTTGTTGCACTCCCATAGGTCTATGTGCCAACGCATTGGCTGTTCTTTATCTTCATTTCCACTATTCCGATTTATCACCGGATAGCGTTTCGCTATCTCGTTCATATCGAATCCGGCTTCGGCAAAAGCCTTATAAACTTCGTCGCCCACCTCAAAATTCTTCTCAGAGATCCCCGGGCCTATAACCGCTTTGAGATTTTCGGGCTGCGTACCGAACGACTTCATCATCGATTCGATGGTCGCACGCACTATTCGCGCCACTGTTCCGCGCCATCCTGCGTGTATAGCTGCGACTGCATGGTGGTCGCTATCTGCAAGAAGAATAGGAATGCAGTCGGCCGTAGACACCCCGATGCACACCTGTGGCACATCGGTGGTCACGGCATCCACGCCATCGAGAATCATGTCCCGGATATTGTCAGGCAGGGAAATAAACTCACGGCCAATCTGCCTGACTGTTGTCCCGTGAGTCTGATGCGGATAAACGAGCTGTGCCGGAGCTATACCAAGCTGCTCGCAAAGAGCCTGCCGGTTGACCGCCACATTATTCTCGTCGTCGCCGCAATAGTGGTTGATATTGAACTCAGCGTATTGTCCGCGGCTCACTCCGCCGTGTCGCGTACTACTAAAAGCCGTTACACCCGGACAAATATCGTAAAATGTCAGTTTCATTCCTCGTCCTCGTATTCAAAATCATCGAGGTCTTCAATCTCCTCAATATCATCTTCATCGATAAACTCAATATCTTCGCCTTCAGCCGCCATCTCCTGATTGAAGCGTGTCATGTCTTTGTCGCGGTGAACAATGACATCCTCCGACGTGATTGCCTGCAACTTGTTGCTCTCGCTGTTCAGTTCCTGCCACAGAAGGTCCTTCAGTTCGTTGATTCCTTTGCCCGTTACGGAAGATATAAACACCACTGGCAGGTCATCGGGCAACGTCTCGCGGAGCATCTCGATGAGTTCTTCGTCGAGCAAATCGCACTTCGTCACAGCCAGAACACGATGTTTGTCGAGCATATCGGGATTAAAATTGCGCAACTCGTTGAGCAGAATCTCATACTCTTTCTTTATGTCATCGGTGTCGCCCGGCACCATAAAGAGCAGCAGCGAGTTGCGTTCTATATGGCGAAGGAAGCGCAATCCAAGTCCTTTTCCTTCGCTTGCGCCCTCGATAATACCAGGTATATCGGCCATGACAAACGACTTATTGTCGTGATAGCCTACTATTCCGAGCGACGGTTCGAGAGTGGTAAACGGATAATTAGCAATCTTCGGGCGTGCACTCGACACCGAAGAGAGCAGCGTAGACTTACCCGCATTTGGGAAACCGACAAGTCCCACGTCGGCAAGGAGCTTCAGTTCGAGGATTATTGTCATCTCCTGCATCGGCTCGCCGGGCTGCGCAAAGCGTGGTGCCTGATTGGTTGCAGAGCGGAACTGGAAGTTTCCGAGTCCGCCGCGACCACCCTTCAGCAACATGACCGTCTGTCCGTCGTAGGTCACGTCGCACACATATTTGCCAGTTTCGGCATCATACACAACCGTTCCGCACGGCACATCGATGTATTGGTCCTTGCCGTCCGTACCGTGACACTTGTCCTTACCGCCGTTTCCGCCGTGCTCAGCGAACACATGACGCTGGTATTTCAGGTGAAGCAGCGTCCAGTAGTTATGGTTTCCGCGCAGGTATATGCTTCCGCCTTTACCACCATCGCCTCCATCCGGTCCGCCGTTAGGATTATACTTCACGTGCCGCAGGTGCATTGATCCCCTACCGCCCTTTCCCGAGCGGCAGTATATCTTTACGTAGTCTACAAAATTAGATTCCATTGTTATACTTTTTATCTTTGTATAAGAAAAGCTACATCTCGGCATAATCCCTCAAACAGGTTTGGAGATTCTGCTCTCGATTTGCATTATCTTTTGCAAAGACAATGCAAACAAGTGCAATGAAAACTTGCTTTCATATTGCCGAGTGCAGTTTATCTTCTGCAAAGATAAGCATTATCTTCCAAAAAGCAGACCGTTAGCTCCTAAAAACGGCTATTCCACCCACTTCACCACTCTTACGCTGACCTCATTGAGCTGATACAGGGGAATGGTTATCACCATTCATCGTCGCCTTTTTCAAGGCATATATAAATTCGTTGACAAAATTAGAGATTACAATATCACCAAAAAGAATGGTACTAAATAGAAATGAGTCCCGAAAGTTTTTATCTAACTTTCGGGACTCATTTCTATTTTAATACAGCCTCTTTTTATCAGCAAATGCTCATTTACTTTTTGTAATAAACATATTTGAAATTATAGGTGCTACCATATCCATCAGTCACATTAATGATATCGACGGAGTGGTCGGGGTTAAACGTGTATGTAAAATTAGAAACATCAGTATCTGTACCGTCTTCGTCTGTGATTTTACACACTAATTTGACAGGAAGCATTGCAGACGAATTACCTGTGAAGCCAAGCATAGAGAGTGCCGTGAGAATCGGATCATCCGACATAAAGCCGATTACGCCAGCCATAGCGGGTGTGGTGAGGTTGAACGTATTGGCCTCTGTGCCATAATCTAATGTCGTGTTGACAGAAGCAACGTTAGTTGAGGCGCTGCTGCTTGTGAGGTTGCCGTTTTCCCATGTGAAATTAACCGTTGTGTTGACATTCTCGCCTCCGCTCTCGCCGTCTTCATTCCACTTAACATTTCCAGTTATCTTGTTGCTCGTCAAGTGTCCTGTGCCGTCATAACTGAATGCATAGTTGAAGTGTAACTCTTCTGTATAGTTGCTGCTGGCTATGGTGCGAGAGTGGAATGTCATGGCTGTAAGGAAGCCGTCGGAGTTGAATTTGAAGTTTGTACCCTCACATATTGCACCATTAACATTTGCATAAATGCGCTTGATCTGGCGACCTGTGCTTACAGCAGCGCGTGTGCCGTTGCCATATTCGAAATTGTAAGTCGTGCCATTGTTCTCCAATTTTGCGATAGAACCGTCTTCATTGTAAGTCGCGTTCAGGCCACCAACGCTCTGAACCCTTGTTCCGTCAACGATAGAAGCAGGTACCAAGAACTCTGTAGAAGCGGTTCCCGCACCCGAATTGTCGTCATCACTATCGCTACATGCCGTGAGCGTACAACCCACAAATGCCAAAACTGCAAAGTAATAAAAAACTTTTCTCATAAATTATACATTTTCTATAGCCCCAGACTCCCCGAAAGAGCAAATTAATAAAATAAAAATTAGCGCGACTATACAAAAAAGCGTGGAAGTCTGACCCTGTCACCCGTTCCACGATTAGAGGCTCTGGCATTTGCCCATCCAGTCAAGAACGAGCAACGCAGAACCCACGCCGATGAGTTTATATAATTATCCCTATACACCGTCTCCTACACCTTACTATATAATAAGGACACTGAGAATACGGAGATAGAGATGTTTATAAAAACATCCCATGAGCATCTACCGTTGCCTTATTCTGTGACTGGGTTTGAAACTGCCAGATTTCTAATCGTCAAGAACAAAGCGCATGATAAACGCTTTCCTATATATAGCGACCCTCGCCCCACCCATTATCCGCTGTCGCGCAGATGGTGAAATCAGCCCTACAGCCCGGCGTGGGAATATCCCAAGTCCGTATGTGAGACAATTGCGGACACGTCCGCCCATATCTTTACGCGCAAGGGACTTCAAGAATCATTTGCAAAAATACGAAATATTTTCTTAAAACAAAAGAAAAGCGCACATTTTCTATAACAGACAAAAGAAAACAAAGATGCACAAAGAATTCACCCTATTTACAAGCGTATATATAAGTGAGTAAAGAGAACAAACAACGAACCGAGATACATGATGGGTGCATATCACTTTGAACAGAAAAATGTATCTCTGCAATAAGACGAAATAACACTGAAGGTATATTGACAGAAAGGTAACGGAAACACAAGAAGAGCCATTTCGTAAGACAACTGTAATGCCTTGATAAAGAGAGGCTGGCAAAGCCATAAAAAAATTTCGCGAAAATTTCTTCTAAAAGAGCCTCTTTCAGACAAAATTTTCGCGAAAATCTTATGCAAGGAGAATCCTATTGGATTGCTCCTACTATAGTTTTGCTTTGTAAACGAATGCTTAAAGCGCGTCGATAACCGTACAGATGTCGGCGAAGATGGTGTCGAGCTCGCCGTAACCGTTCACGTGATGGTGAATGCCCTCACCCTTGTACCAGTCTATCAGCGGACTTGTCTGGTTGTAGTAAACGCCGAGACGTTTCTTTATCGTCTCCTCGTTGTCGTCAGAACGACCGCTTTCGAGACCGCGCTTGATGAGGCGCTCCATGAGAACCTCATCGGGAACATCAAGCTCTATCATTGCAGCAATCTTGTGGCCACGCTCGTCGAGCATCTTCTTCAGAGCCTCAGCCTGCGGTATTGTGCGTGGGAATCCGTCGAAGATAACGCCTTTATGCTCTTTGCCGAAGCTGTCGTAAACGCTCGCAAGGATGTCAACCATCAACTCGTCCGGGATGAGCTGCCCCTGGTCGATATACTTTTTAGCAGTTTGTCCCAATTCTGTTCCATTCTTGATTTCGTTGCGAAGCACGTCGCCTGTCGAGATATGCTCAAAGCCATACTTCTCAATCATCAGATTGCTCTGTGTGCCCTTGCCTGAACCCGGGGCGCCGAAAATTACTATATTCTTCATTATCCTTTTAATATATAATAAAATTACCTTTCTTTATAAAGCCTACTTGCCTCATAATCACTCGTCAACTAAAGCAAGCAACTCGCCTACCCGCTTACTCATCAACTATTGTATATATATCCCGCAAGTTTCGTCCTTGCTGATTATAGTCGAGTCCGTAGCCCAGAATGAAGTCGTTTGGAATCTCCATTGCCGCGTATTCTATATCCAAATCCACCTTCAGGCAGTCCGGTTTCAGCAGCAGCGTACAGATATGTATCGACTCAGGATTGCGTGTTCCGAGCGACTCAATCATGCGCTTCATCGTCAGTCCAGACTCTATTATGTCCTCCACGATAATCACCGTGCGGTTTGTCAGGTCCTCGTTGATACCAAACACTTCCTTTATTTTGCCTGTCGAGGTAGTTCCCTGATACGAAGCCAGTTTCACGAATGAAATCTCGCAAGGTATGGTTATCATTCTCATCAAGTCGGCAGCAAAGATGAATGAGCCGTTGAGCACAGCTAAAAGCAGCGGATTCTTGCCGGCCATATCTTTATTTATGCGGTCGGCCACAGCCTTCACGCGCTTCAGAATCTCAGCCTCTGGAATCGAGGGCGCGAACGTTTTGCCATTGATTTGAATATTACTCATAGCTAAATGTTTTTATTTTGGCGCAAAATTAATAAAAATATATCAAACCATAAACGTCAACTGATATTTATTTGGAATTTCTTTGATATGACATTAATAATTGTTCGTACAGGCAGAAGTTTTTGGTTCAAATTGTCAAAAAAGGCGCATTTTATTTTGTATTATGTGTGATTTACTGTAAATTTGCCCTTGATATGAAGATATTTACGAGCACTCAGATACGCGAATTGGACAAGTTTACGATAGAACATGAGCCGATTAGTTCTATCGAATTGATGGAAAGAGCCGCAAAAGCCATAACGCAAGCCGTTACCGAACGATGGGGTAAGGGCTACGAAGTGGTGGTTTTTGCCGGTCCTGGCAATAACGGAGGCGATGCCCTTGCCGTTGCAAGGATGCTCGCCGAACAGGGGTACAATGTCGAGGCTTTTCTCTTTAATATCGGCAATCGTCTCTCTGATGACTGCAAGACAAACCGCAAGCGCATAATGGATTGTAAACGCATGAAGTGCTTCACCGAAGTCACGATGCAGTTTGACCCGCCGGAACTCGGCGAGTCGACCCTTGTCGTAGACGGACTCTTCGGTTCGGGACTGAACAAGCCGCTTGCCGGAGGCTTCTCCTCGCTCGTGAAATACATCAACCAGTCATCGGCCGAGGTCGTGAGCATAGACGTTCCGTCCGGACTTATGACCGAAGACAACACCTATAATGTCAGTGCAAACATCATACGTGCCGACGTTACACTGACGTTGCAGCAGAAAAAGCTCTCGTTTATGTTTGCCGACAACCAGCAATATCTTGGTGAGGTGCAGGTGCTGGACATCGGATTAAGCCATGAGTTCATACAGAAGACCGAGGTGCAATATTCCATTCTCGAAGAAGACGATGTGCGGTGTCGTATGCGTTCGCGTGGCGATTTCGCGCACAAGGGTACGATGGGCAATGCGCTCATCATCGCCGGAAGCTACGGAATGGCCGGAGCATCGGTTCTCGCCACGCGCGCCTGTCTGCGTTCGGGTGCAGGAAAGGTTACGGTGCACACTCCGCGCAAGAACTATAACATCATGCAGATTTCCGTTCCGGAGGCCGTCATGCAGATGGATCATGAGGAAACGTATTTCTCCGAGGCTGTCGATGTTGAGGACTTCGATGCCGTAGGTATTGGTCCTGGGCTCGGAACTCACGAGAATACTGCCATCGCGCTCATCTCACAGTTGCGCCGTTCGCAGTGTCCGGTCGTTGTCGATGCCGATGCCATCAACATCCTTGCAAACCACAGGGCCTGGATTCAGCAGTTGCCCAAAGGTATTATCATGACACCGCACCCTCGCGAGTTCGAGCGATTGAACGGAATGGCCAGCAACGGCGACTATGAACGCCTGCACAGTGCCCGTGAACTGGCTCAGCACCTGCAAGGTTACATCATCCTGAAAGGCCATTACTCGGCACTTTGCCTGCCCAACGGCCGCGTGATATTCAACAGTACGGGCAACAGCGGAATGGCTACTGCAGGCAGTGGCGACGTGCTTACGGGTATTATCACCGGTCTTCTGGCTCGAGGATATAACCAGACAGACGCCTGCATCGTGGGTATGTACCTTCACGGATTGGCCGGCGATTTTGCTGCCGAGAGTCTTGGCAAGGAGAGTCTCACCGCCGGCGACATCATAGAGTATCTTCCCGAAGCTTTCAAAAGGCTTAATCCGTAATCTTATAAAGAGGTAAGAGGTAAGGAGTTAGAGGTAAGAGGTAAGAAGAAGAGCCCGAAACGGCATAGTACTAAAGCCGAAATACTCGAGTACTAAAGCCAAAATACTTGAGTAATCACGCCCAAATTACTCGAGTACTTGGCCCGAATTACTCGAATACTAAAGCCAAATTACTCCAGTACTGTGCCTTCATTCCCGTCAGGCCATTCCGGCTCAGTAGCAAAAAGGTGTGGGTATAAATAAAAAATGT
>ULSA01075129.1_pt1 | contig 58895 bp, 59 predicted proteins | sample 1955951 | NCBI WGS metagenome assembly ULSA01 (sample SAMEA4835697, study PRJEB28245) | human gut metagenome | biome: gut microbiome; material: fecal sample | place: Denmark | collected 2008 | reverse complement strand
GTTTTACAAGGACCAACTGGTCCAACCGGTCCTCAAGGTGAGGCAGGTGCTCAAGGTGCCGCAGGCGAGACTCCAACTTTATCAATTGGAACTGTATCTAGTGGAGAAAGTGCCTCAGCAACTATTACTGGTGCCGCACCAAATTATGTTTTAAATTTAGTATTACCAATTGGGCCAACTGGTCCAACCGGACCAACCGGAGCAACTGGTTAATATACGAGCAAGCCTCTAAATTGGGCTTGCTTTTTATTATGTTCCTATCCCAGAACTTAATTAAAAAGATTGTCACCTGTAAATTACAGATGACAATCTAATTATTAGAAACTATTTATAAAATGTCTAACTTTTGAAGTTCAGTTTATTTAGGCTCTTTTATTTATTGTTTTGGCTAAGAATACGTTCATGTCCATTATCTGTTGTATTACCAGTAACAGAATTTTGTAATTCGGCATTAAACTGTTCTTCAACATTAGGAATGTGTTCGCTGACTGCTGGAATATCATAAACGTATGGAGACTGCTCTACAGCTTTCGATGTACCTTTTATAACACATAAATAACCATCATTGTATCTACGCATTTTATTAATCTCCATGTTTCGTTTAATTTTTGCTTCCAATTCGTTAAGTCTACCATAAAAGTCTTTACTGCCAGATAATTTTAATGCGATTTTACTAGTTAAGTTTGCTTCTTGTTCTTTTGCCATATTTTCTACATATTCATTTGCTAAATCACGAAGGGCATTAAGCTCATCTTCACAATTAGGATATGGATAAGCGATAATGCTTTTCATATCTTTACCAATAAGCTTAACAAATGCTGATGCAGGTTCTTCATTTTGCCTTTTTATAATTTCTGCGTCTTGGTTTGAACCTTTTTTAACTAGCTCTTCGTCTACATAATCAGCAAGTGATTGTTTAACTTCTGTTTTTTTGCTTGCTTTTCTAGAAAATAAGGATAATAACCTGTCTTTAAGGCTTGTTTTACGATTAGGATCAATAGCTTTTCCTAAATTTCTTTGTAATTGATCAATATCATTTTCATATACTAATTTATTAATGAACTTTGATACTGCAACATTAAAACCAATAAATATTGCTCCTGATGATATTATGCTCATTGCCCCTATACCTAAAATATCTTCTAACGTACTACTAATAATAGGTAAACCGATTAATAATGTTAGTACAAATATAAATACTTTTACAACGGATATTTCATAATCGTAAAGTGCATCTTTATTGATCTTGTAATGCCACTTTTTATTTTCGTTGATGTTTTTATAACAGATTTCGATATCCTTTTTGTTATAAAGATTGCCATAACATAATAAGTTTTTTACTGTTTTCCATTCTGCATCAGTGGCATTATTGCCAACTCTATTTTTTTCTAAATACTTTTCATTAAACTTTTCCATTGAATACTCCCTCTTTCAATTCGTGATGGTTATGCTTGCATATTGAATAATGTTTGTCAATGGTAAATTTGTGGCTGGCTAAATTAAAACTAGACATTTAAATGAAATGTATATTTACTTATTATTATTCTTAAATTAATTGTGACAATTTGTAGTAGAGGAAACAGTAATTATTAGTAAAGACTCTATTGAAATAGAAAGAATCTTAGAATCTTTCCGAATATATAACATAAAACAATTTAAGTATGAGTATCAAAAACTGATACCTATAAATTAGGAGTAAATTTGTCTGTAGTAAGTGGATGGCACAATAGATATTCATTATAAGTTTACCAACCTTTATAAGTAATACTTTGTGCCACTTTGATATATGTGCTACTGGGCCTACAGGTCCAGCAGGTACAGGTTCAGTTGCAGTATTTGGACGTAAATATGATAACTCAACAAATACTATTAATCTTGAAGCAAATATAAGTCAAGAAATACCACTAGGTAGTACTGGACCATCATCAGGTATAACTACAGATACTCAAAATGCATTAACTATAACTGAAAATGGAACATACAAAGTTGATTATTATTTTTCTGGTTCTACTAATACTAATGCTAATGTGACTGTAGAAATAAAACAAAATACAACACCAATTGATAGTAGCACTATTATTAAAAATACTACTGCTAATGAAGAAGTTGATTTTATAGGTAGTTCAATAAATTCATTTGCTATTGGAGATAAGATTGGTTTAAGTATCGAATCAACTAGCCAAATAACAGTATCACCATCTTCTGGTACTAATGCTTATTTAAATATATATAAATTATAATATAAAATAATATAAAAAAATGAAATTGAAAAAATAGAGTTTTAAAAATCATAAAAGGTAAATATACACTAAATAAATATTCACTCAAATTAATTAAAAAGCATCTTAATTGATGCTTTTTTCTATAACTAGTAAAAACGATAGACTTTTATATTTTAATAATTAATGTTATAATACACATAGGAGTGAAGTATATGGATGCCATAACAAATGCATTAAAAACATTAAATAATAGTGGTAATAATATTAAAAAAGATTTTTTTCACGAAGAGTCATTTATTTATATGAAAACAAACGAAATGATACAAGAATATGTTCAATATTTATTACATAAAAAAAACATATTATCGGTTATTGGTTCGGGTGATCAAATAATAAATAGTTTAATAACTAAACCAGAATATATAGATTGTTTCGATATAAGTATATATCCAGAATATTTTTTAAATTTAAAACTTGCAGCAATAAAAACGTTATCTAAAGAAGAATATTTAAGCTTATTTTTTGAATGTGCACTTACATCAAAAGATGAATATTATGATGATTTATATTTTGAAAAAATAAGAAATGAATTAGCTGATAAATATAGAGATTTTTGGGATGCATTATTTAATCATACGGATTGGTATGAAATAACAAATTCAAGTTTATTTTCAAGTGAAGTGGTTTCAAAGGAATATGCAATAAAACAAAATTTATATTTAAATGATAATATATATTATCATCTAAAGAATAATATATCATCAGTAAAATTTAATTTTTTTACATGTAATATATTAGATTCATTTAGTGAGTTTAATAAAAAATATGATTTAGTTTTTTTATCAAATATATCAGCATACGTAAATAAAGAAAAATATAGACAAATGTTAAAACAATTTAAATTAAGCAAAGATGGATATATAATAACTTATTTATTTGGTAAATTAGAAGAAAATGAGAAATTTTTTAAAAATCCTAAAGTAAAAATTAAGAAGTTTAATGACTCTGATAATGGAATTATGCTACATAGAAATTAAAAAAATAATAAATATAACTATATTTTGATAAAGAAGGTAAATTTTATGAAAAAAGAAGAATTAGAATTATTAAGAGAAGAGTATAAATCATTAATTAGGCAAAAAGAGGAAATAATAAAGTTAGAAAGAAAAATTAAATTATTGGAAAAATTACCTGAAGTTAAAGAATATATAGAGACAATTAATTTATATAATGAGAAAACTTATAAGAAAAATAATATGAAAAAAAAAGACAATTCTTATTTTATTAATAGAATTATTAATACACATAAAATAACCCCAACAAACGATATTTATGTTTATATTGGAACTTATAAATATTCTGATGAAATTGACATCGTACATTGTTCAAATGACATATTAGTTGATAGAAATAATAATAAAGCTGATTATTGTGTTTACTACAATTTAGAAGTTGGTACATATAATATAAATTCAAGTGTTGAAATTCCTTATATAAAAGCAGACGAATTTGAAAAAAAGCATAACATTATATTTCCAAATAATGTTTTAAGAAGAAAAGAATATTTTTATGATTTACAAAATGAATATTTTGAAACTGCTATATTAGAATCAGAAGAAAAGGCATTAGAAAAAATCAAAAAGTTATTTAAAAAATTTTGATATTTATATAATGAGATTCTATAAGAATTGCTATTGATAAATTAAAAAAATAATTTGAAAAAATTTTTAAAAGTAATATAAAGTAGCAATTATTATTAAAGTAATTCTATAATAATTTGATCTGCATGAAAGATTGTGAGAAATAGACATGAAAATATATAATTTAAAAGATAAAATAGAATATTTAGATGAGGTAGCAAAACTAGAGTATGAAGAATGGGCAGATAACAGTGAAGAAAATAAGCAATTAAGAATAGCTACAAAAAAAGAAAAAATAAGAAGTATGTTTGAACATAAAAGTTTTTGTAAATTAATCTTAATTGATAATCATAAATTGGTAGGATTTATATCGCTTTTTCTGAATGATTGCCCAGAAGAGAAAAATTTAACCCCATGGTATGCAACTATGTACGTAAGAGAGAAATATAGAAATAAAGGATGTTCAAAAATATTGAATAAAGCCATACTAGAGGAAGCAAAAACGAGAGGCTTTTCAACATTGTATTTAAAGACAACTCTAAAAAATTATTACGAGAAATTTGGTGCAATATTTGGTGCAATATATATAAAAAGCTTAAAATCAGGAGAATATCTATATAAATTTGAAATTTAATAAAAGGCAGCATTAAGTATTGCATTTAGATGCAAAGAAAATTCCAAATAACAAATGTACAGTACATTATAATTTGTAACAATATGCTATTAATAATAAAGGAGACACAATTATGTATGATAAAATATTTAGTAAAATTTATGATGAATATGGCTGGGATTATTTTAGTTTAACAATGGGTAAGTCAATTTTAGATTATTTTAAAGTAAATAATATTATTATCAAAAATAATTTAGATTTGTGTTGTGGAACTGGAGTATTATGCGATTATTTTTATAAAAATAATATCAAAACAAAAGGAATTGATATTTCAAAATATATGTTGCAAATTGCAAAAAGTAAAAATAATAATATAGAATTTAAAAATGAAAATGTTTTATTTTATAAAGACAATAAAAAATATGATTTAGTTACTATGACATGTGATGCAATAAATCATCTCATTGGAGATGGTGATTTAGAATGTTTACTAAAAAATGTAAACAAATTATTAAATAAAAATGGATATTTTATATTTGATGTTATAAATAAAGATAAAATTGATTTTAATAAGGAAATAGTTAGTAATAGGGATAATGGAATAAAAGTATATTATTACATAACTGTTAAGGATAGTTTAATAAATACTAACATAATGGTAAAAGAAAATGATAATTTTATTTATAAAACAAATATAATTGAGAGAATTTATGATTTAAATTATATAAATAACAAACTAGAAAAAAATGGCTTTATTTTAATGCAAGCAAAAGATAAAATATTAAATGAAGAACAAAGATTTAAAGATAAATTATATTTTATATGTAAAAAATGTAATAATTAATTTATGGTATGAAGATTTAACGGACATGCATCAAAAAAGAAAAAAATAAAATCTCTTTTTACATTTAAAACATATTTTTTGTTGAAAAATGTTAAAAAAATAAATGTGTAGGAGTTATGAAAAACTTTTACTAAATTGCACAATTAACTTATTAACCATATTCCTATATAATATAGATAAGAAACAGAGAAAGTGTGGTTATAATGAAAAAAATAAAACTACCTATTAAGAATATAGAAACTAACATAATTTTAAATGCCTTAATACAATTTAAAAATGATAAATTAAAACAGGATATATATACAGAACCTATTGATGAACTAATTTTAAAATTAAATAAAATTTATTAAACATATTTGAACTGATTAAAAATGGTCAGTTCTTTTTTTATGCCAGAAATGGAATACATAGCCATCTTATTAAATTAAGGTGGCTAAATTAAAAGAAAGGAGGAGTTAGTAAAACAACAACAACCTTTAATCTTGGTGTAGCATTGGCTAAACAAGGAAAAAGAGTGTTAGTTGTAGATGTTGATCTTCAGAGTAATTTAACTACTTTAAGGCTGAGTAAGTATGCTAATTGCAATTTTAAAATTAAGTATAGAAATACTAATTCTATATACTAAAATAAAAAAGGTTATTTCTAAAATAAAGAAATAGCCTTGATACATAATTAAATTATATTACAAAATTGTAATATTGAGTAATATTAGAATGACGACTTATATGATAAAAAATGATAATATTATTGCAATAAATTACTTTTTAGTAAAGAAGGGATTAGCATTATATGAAATTAGTTAAAAAGATTACAATAACAGTTTTATTAATATTTATTTGTATAGGAAGTTATTTTATTTGTAGTGGTTATCAAATGTATAAGAATGCCATAAATAAAATGCCATTAAAGGATAAAATTACAACAATTAGGCAAAAAGAAGATTATACAAAAATTGATGATATGCCTCAAATATATTTAAAAGCAGTTGTATCAGTTGAAGATCATAGATTTTACAAACATTTTGGGATAGATGTCATTTCTATTGGAAGAGCATTTGTAAATGATATAAAAAAAATGAAATTTGTAGAGGGAGGAAGCACAATTACCCAACAACTAGCCAAGAATATCTATTTTACACAAGATAAGAAAATAGTAAGGAAAGTTGCAGAAATTTTTATGGCATTTAGCATAGAAAGTAACTATAATAAGGATGAAATATTAGAATTATATTTGAATACTTCATATTTTGGCAATGGATTTTATTCTGTTAAGTCAGCAAGTTTAGGTTATTTTAATAAATTACCAAAAGATATGAACGATAGTGAATCAATTATGCTAGCAGGAATCCCAAATGCTCCGTCTTTATATAATCCAATTCAAAATAAAAATTTAGCAATTGAAAGACAGAGGCAAGTTATAAATAAAATGATTAAATATGGTAACCTAGATAAAGTTGAAGCAGAAAAAATTATAAAATAATTATATTTAATTTTCTGAATTATTATAATTTATAAAATTAAAGTGATATAATATGAATGATTAAAAAGCAAATTATGAAAGGAGACAAACTATGAAAAAAATATTAATTATAGAAGATGAAAAAATCATCAGAAATGAGTTAAAATCTTTGTTAGAAAATTCAGGGTATGAAGTATTAATTATAGAAAAGTTTGATAATGTTAAAGAAAATATAAAAAATATGAAATTTGATTTAATTTTAATGGATATTAATTTACCTAATAAAAATGGTGAAATTTTATTAAAAGAAATTAGAAAAGAATCTAATGTTCCTATTATTATGGTTACGAGCAGAGTAGGAGAAGTAGATGAAGTTTTATCTATATCTTATGGTGCAGACGATTATATTACTAAGCCATATAATCCAACAATCTTATTATTGAGAATACAAAATATATTTAAACGAATGGATAATAATATGGACGACTTATTTTATGATAATATTAGTGTTAATCCACAAAAAGGAATATTGAAACAAGGTGAAAAGGTATTAGAACTAACTAAAAATGAAATGATTATCTTTACATATCTTTTAAGTAATCGTGGTAGAATAGTAACTCGTGATGATTTAATGACTGATTTATGGAATAATAATGAATTTATAAATGACAACGCTCTAACAGTAAATATTAGTAGATTAAGAAATAAATTACAAAATTTTGGACTTGAAAATAGAATTGAAACAAGAAAAGGACAAGGGTATAAATTATTATGAGTTTTAAAAAATATTTATTAGATAAAACAGTACAGATAACTGTGTCAATTGTTGGATTCATAATTGCTATTCTTATGTTAAACGCATTTAAAGTGGAAAATGATTTGAAAATAACATTGACAATATTATTTTTTTTAGTTGCAACATTTAATATTATTTTTGATTATTTCAGGAAATACAAATTTTACAAAAAAATATTAAATACGCTTGATAAGTTAGATAAAAAATATTTAATTTTAGAAATATTAAATAAGCCAAACTTTTATGATGGCGAAATTTTTTATCAAATTCTTTATGATATAAACAAGTCAATGATTGAAAATGTAAAAGAATATAATTTAAGTATTACCGATTTCAAGGAATATGTAGAAATGTGGATTCATGAAGTAAAGATTCCAGTAGCAAGTTTAACTTTATTAATTCATAACAACAAAAATATGTTTGATAAGAGATATATAGAACAAATTAGAAAGTTAGATAACTATATAGATCAAATTTTATATTTTGTTCGAAGTGAAAATGCCGAGAAAGATTATCTTATCAAAGAAATTGAATTGCAGAAGATTATCAAAGATGTTGCTTTAAAAAATAAAGATGACTTATTAGAAAACGAAGTTAATCTTGAAGTTGATATTCATAATGAAAAAGTTTTAACGGATTCAAAATGGTTAGAGTTCGTATTAAATCAGATTATAAACAATAGTATTAAATATAAAAAAAATAATAACGAGCCAATAATAAAAATCAGTGTAAAAGATGAAAAAGATAAAGTATATCTAACTATTTGGGATAATGGAATAGGAATACCTAAAAATGATATAAAAAGAGTATTTGATAAATCTTTCACTGGTGAAAACGGTAGAATAATGGCAAAATCAACAGGTATGGGACTTTATATTGTCAAGAAATTATGCGATAAATTAGGACATAAGATAATTATTGAATCTGAAATACATAAATATACAAAAATTACAATTATCTTTTATAAAAATGATTTTTATAAAGTTGATTAAAGTTTATGCAGATTTGGATACTAAAAATAAATATTACAAAATTGTAATATTCTGTAATATTAGAATAACGACTAATCCTATCTTTTATATTACAATGTAATCAGAAAGGAGAAAGATTATGGAAAATATCTTAAAAATTGATAAAATTGAAAAATATTATGGCAATAAATCTAGTCTTACAAAAGCAATTGATAACCTATCATTTGATGTTGAAAAGGGAGAATTTGTTGCAATAATGGGAGCAAGTGGCTCTGGAAAGACTACTCTTTTAAATTGTATATCTACAATTGATAAAGTTACATCTGGACATATTTATGTAGCAGGTAATGATATCACAAAATTAAGAGGAAATAGTCTAAATAAGTTTAGAAGGGAAGAGTTAGGTTTTATATTTCAAGATTTTAATTTACTTGATACTTTAACTGCTTATGAAAATATTGCTTTGGCACTTTCTATTCAAAATGTGAATTCAAGAGAAATTGATACAAGAATTAAAAAAGTTGCAAAAGAACTTGATATTGTTAATGTACTTAATAAATATCCATATCAAATGAGTGGAGGTCAAAAGCAAAGAGTCGCTAGTGCAAGAGCAATAATTACTAATCCAAAGTTAATTCTTGCAGATGAACCAACAGGTGCATTGGATTCAAAGTCAGCTAAAATGCTTTTAGAAAAATTTGATTATTTGAATAAAGAATTACAAGCAACAATTCTTATGGTGACACATGATGCGTTTACTGCAAGTTATTCTTCAAGAGTCATATTTATCAAAGATGGCAAAATTTTTAATGAAATAATTAAAGGAACAAATTCTAGAAAAGAATTTTTTGATAAAATAATAGATGTTGTAACATTACTTGGTGGTGACTTAAACGATGCTCTTTAAGTTATCATTAAAAAATATTAGTAAGAGTATAAAGGATTATGCCATCTATTTCTTTACTCTGATACTAGGTATTGCAACTTTTTATGTGTTCAATGCAATAGATGATCAGTCAGTTATGATGAAGGTATCATTAACAACAGCAGAAATAATAAAACTTATGACCAATGTTCTTTCTGGTGTTAGCGTGTTTGTATCTATAATATTAGCGTTTTTAATTGTTTATGCAAGTAGATTCTTAATAAAAAGAAGAAATAAAGAATTTGGAGTTTATTTAACGCTTGGAATGAGCAAAAAGAAAATATCCTTAATATTATTTATTGAAACATTAATAATAGGTATAGTTTCATTGGTAGTTGGTTTAGGAATAGGTTTTTTATTATCACAATTGATGAGTATTTTGGTTGCTAATATGTTTGAAGCAGATTTAACTAGATTTCAATTCATATTTTCAACAAATGCTTGTATTAAAACTTTGATTTATTTTAGTATTATGTATTTTGTAGTTATGATATTTAATACTATAAATATTAGTAAATGTAAATTGATAGATTTAATGCATTCTAATAAAAAATCTGAAAAAATAAAATTAAAAAATCCATTGTTCTGTACAATAGTGTTTATTATTTCTTGCATAGCACTAGGATTTGCTTATTATCAGGTTACTGGTGGCATTGAGAAAATGACTAATGTAAATAGTATTTTTGTTCCTATAGGAATAGGTGCTGTTTCAACTTTCTTTGTGTTTTGGTCTTTATCGGGATTGCTTTTAAAAATATTTATAAGTATGAAGAATACTTATTATAAAGGGTTAAATAGTTTCACCCTTAGACAGTTTTCAAGTAAAATAAATACTATGACTTTTTCTATGACAATAATATGTTTGATGTTATTTATAACGATTTGTGTACTATCAAGTGCTTTGTCAATGAAGAATTCTTTAAATAAAAATGTGGTAGAATTTTCTCCAAGGGATATAGAAATTTCAAAACCTGCAAATGTTGATTTAGAAGATAGTGATTTTACTGATAAACAAATAGAAAATTATAAATTAAGTTTTGAAGAAATTTTTACAAAGAATGGATTTGATTTTAAAAAATTTAAAAATATAGTTTATTTTTCTTTGTATGCTGATGATTATGTTACTTTAAAGTCTACATTAGGAACTTATTATAAAACTGCAAAGAAAAATTATCCTTTTTTAAGATATGATGACTATATTGTTTTAATGAAAAATAGTGACTATAATAACTTAGCTAATAATTTTAATTTAGAAAAAATCAATTTAAATAGTGATCAATATGCTGTTGTTGGGAACTATAAAAAAATGATTGATATTAAGAATGAAGCTTTAAAAAGAAATACAGAGATTATAGTTAATCAAAGAATATATTTACCAAAATATAAAAAAGCAATTAATGGTTTTTATGAAATGGGTAGTCAAGAGTCAGAGATTGGGTTTATTGTTTTACCAGATGATGCTTTAAATGAAAATCAAAAGATATCTAACAAAATGGTTGCTGATTATAATGGGAATCAAGATGATATAGAGAAAGATGTTACTTCATTTTTAAATAATACTAGTAAATACATCATAACATTTAATACTAAGAAAGATATAAGAGATGCAAGTGTTGGACTTGGTGCTATTGTTACATTTTTAGGCTTGTATCTTGGAATTATATTTTTGATATCGTGTGCTGCTATTTTAGCTTTAAAAGAATTATCAGAGTCAAGTGACAATGTAGAAAAATTTGTTGTGTTAAGAAAAATTGGTGTAGATGAACAAGAATTAAATAAAGCTCTTTTTAAACAAATTGGAATATTTTTTATGTTTCCACTTATACTAGCTATAATTCATTCAATATTTGGTGTTATGTTTTGTAATAATATTTTAAAAACAATGGGTGTTAGTTTTAATTTAAAATCAGTTATAATAACATCTTTATTTATAATATTTATATATGGAGGTTATTTCTTTATAACTTATATATGTAGTAAAAATATAATTAAGGAAAAATAATATATCTTATAAAACGATAAAAGAGGCTATTACAAGCCTCTTATTTTAATACTCCAATTTCTCCATATCAAATAATGGAGAGTCATAAAAATCTTTAAGTTCTATTTTTAAAGTTTTACGTATTTTAAAGATAATTGTAGAACTTGGATTATCTACATTGTTTGCCAGTAATGCTCTTAATGTTGATGGTGCAATAGCAGATAATTCAGCAAGTTTATTTGGAGTGTAATTATATTTGTTACATAATTCAAGTATTGTTTTAATTATTTTGTGTATAATTTCTAATTTGTATTCAAAAAAGGAAGAAAAAATAAATGAACTAAATAGATTATTGATAGATGAGTTAATTGAAGATATTGTTGTTAGTGAAGATGGTAATATAAAAGTAATATTCAAATATGAAGATAAATATTTTGAGGCTCTTGACTTTATAAATAAACAAAAATATGATATAATATTTTCAAGTTAAAAACGAAAAACAAATACTTTTAAGTATTTTTTTAAATGATAGAATAGAAAGAAGTGATTAAAATGGATATGTACCAAAAAAGAGAAATGAGAAAAAATAAAAAAATGAACGAAGATACAAAAAGTTTACCATCAACGAGTATCAACTGGTATAAACCGAATTATGGAAAACTTCCTATGAAGTCTTATAAATAAAGACTTTTAGTCTTATTCCTTTTTACATTTTATAACTGGAAAATGATAGTTATTTTAAATCAAATAGATGTAATAACGACTTATGGAAACCTTTTATATGAAGCAATAAATAAGGAGGTAGTAATGAAGAAAATCGGAGATAGATATACTAATAATATTTTTGAAAATATTAAACATATAGATGAATATGGAAATGAATATTGGTATGCACGCGAATTACAAAAAGTTTTAGAATATAAAGACTGGAGAAACTTCTTAAAGGTTTTAAATAAAGCAAAAGATGCTTGTAAAAATTCTGGGTTTAATATAGATGAACAATTTGTTGAGGTCAACAGGTTGTCAAAAAGAAATAATAATGCCACTGCTAATATACAAGATTATAAACTTTCAAGATATATATGTTATTTAATAGTACAAAATGCGGATTCAAGCAAAGAAGTTGTTGCTTTAGGACAAACCTATTTTGCTATTCAAACAAGAAAACAAGAAATAACAGAACAGGAATATGATTCATTATCAGATGACGAAAAAAGATTTTATCAAAGCAAGGTAATTATACTTCGCAAAGAGTTGCCTCTGCAGCAGGTGTTAAAAATATGGCTGAGTTTCATAATGCAGGGTATAAAGGTTTATATAATGTTGAAACAGTTGATGATATTTTTAAAAGAAAAAAATTACGCTATAGAGAAGATATTTTAGATAATATGAATGAAGATGAATTAGTTGCTAATTTATTTAGAATAAATCAAACAAAACAAAAACTTTTAAAAGACAATGTACAAGGTGAGAAAGAAGCAAAAGATGTACATTATGAGGTAGGTAAAAAAGTTAGGAAAGCAATTGCAGATATTGGTGGAATGATGCCTGAAGAAATACCAACACCTAAAAAGAGTTTGAAAGAACTTGAAAGACAAAAGAAACAAATAGAAAATTAAAGATAAAAAGAAACTAGAAAAAATGAAATGAAAAATTTTTAAATGCAATTATTGTAAAAAATAAAAGGAGGTATTTATTATGAATAATAATAATTTAATGGAAATATTTTATTTAGAAACGCCATCTTTAGAACGTAAGAAAGAAATAATAAATTATATAAATGAATTTGTAGAATATAAATCAGACATTAATGGAACTGGATCGTTGGATAAAATATTAGAAGGATATACTTTTGAACAGGCTTTAGAAAGATGTTTGAATATGGAAAACAGAGAATATGCAGAAAAAAATGGAAGATGCCAGGGAAAGACTTTTTTACTTATTAGAAAAAATGATAACAAAATTGTGGGTACAATCAACATTAGGTGGAATTTGACAGAAGAAATGAAACGATTTGGTGGAAATATTGGTTATGGAATAAGACCTACTGAAAGAAGAAGAGGATATAATAAGATAAATTTATATCTTGGATTGATTGAAGCAAAAAAGATTGGACTGGATAAAGTGATGTTAGATTGTGACGTGGAAAATTTAGGTTCAAGTAAAACCATGGAAGCGTTAGGCGGAAAGCTAGAAAGAACTGAAATTGATCCATATGATGGAATACTAACAAGTGTATATTGGATTAATGTAGACGAATCGCTTGAAAAATATAAAGATGAGTATGTTAATTTTATTGATAAAAGTTATGGAAATAAGTTTATGAAATAATTAAAAGGAAGTGATAAATAATGGATATGTATCAAAAAAGAGAAATGAGAAAAAATAAAAAAATGAACGCGGATACAAAAAGTTTACCATCAACGAGTATCAACTGGTATAAACCGACTTATGGAAAATCCTATTAAATCCCTTATAAATAAAGAAAAAGATATTTAATACTTTTTACATTTTATCGCTTCTTTTTAGAAAAAAAATATAAAAAAGTTGAGGTAATGGGGACATAAGGAAAACTTTAATATAATTAATAGAAATGGAGGTAGCAATGAAGATAATTGAAAATAAATATTCTAACAATACTTTTGAAAATATAAAACATATTGATGATTATGGAAATGAATATTGGTATGCACGTGAATTACAAAAAGTATTGGAATACAAGGATTGGAGAAATTTTCAAAAAGTAATAGATAAAGCAGTTTTATCAGCAAATAATAGTGTTTCAAATGAAGAAGATTGGGTTGTTGAAGTCAACAATCCAATAAAAACTGGTAAAGGTAAAGAAGAATTTATTAAAGACTATAAACTTTCAAGATATATATGTTATTTAATAGTGCAAAATGCTGATCCAAGCAAAGAAGTTGTTGCTTTAGGACAAACATATTTTGCTATTCAAACAAGAAAACAAGAAATAACAGAACAAGAATATGATTCTTTATCAGATGATGAAAAAAGATTTTATCAAAGAAAATTAACAAAACAAGGTAATTATACGTTACAAAAAGTTGCTTCATCTGCTGGTGTTAAAAATATGGCTGAATTTCATAATGCAGGATATAAAGGATTATATAATGGAGAAACTGCTGATGATATTTTTAAAAGAAAAAAATTAAGATATAGAGAAGATATTTTAGATAATATGAATGAAGATGAATTAGTTGCTAATTTATTTAGAATAAATCAAACTAAGCAAAAACTTTTAAAAGATAATGTGCAAGGTGAAAAAGAAGCCAAAGACATACATTATGAGGTTGGTAAAAAAGTTAGAAAAGCAATTGCAGATATTGGTGGGATGATGCCTGAAGAAATGCCAACACCTAAAAAGAGTTTAAAAGAACTTGAAAGAGAAAGGAAAAAATTAGAAATAAAAGAGCAAAAGAAACTTGAGGAAATAAAATAGTAATTTGGATGGAGGATTACAAAATGAAAATAATAACACTATGTGGAAGTTTAAAATTTCAAAAAGAGATGATGACAGTTGCTGAAACGATGGCATTAGAAGGATATTGTATTCTTACACCAGTATATCCAGTATTAGAAAATAGGAAGGCAACAGAAGAGCAATTAATAAAATTGAAAGAGGCACATTTTAAAAGAATAGAATTATCAGATACTATATTGGTAGTAAATATAAATAATTATATTGGAGAAAGTACAAATTTAGAAATAGATTATGCAAAAAAATTAGGTAAAGAAATTATATATTATACCGATTTAATCGAAAATAAGTAGAGCAACAACTTACAAGTTGTAAAAAGGAAGTGATTTAAATGGATATGTATCAAAAAAGAGAAATGAGAAAGAATAAAAAAATGAACGAAGATACAAAAAGTTTACCATCAACGAGTATCAACTGGTACCCAGGTCACATGGCTAAAACTAAAAGACTAATAGAAGAAAAAATTAATTTAATAGATGTTGTATATGAAGTAATAGATGCTCGTATGCCGTATTCTTCAAAGATAGTTGATATTGATAAATATATTAAAAATAAACCTAGAATTTTAGTTTTTACTAAAATGGACTTATGTGATAGTATTGAAACAAATAAATGGATAGAATATTATGAAAGTAAAGGCTACAATGTTTTAGGATTTGATTTAAATAATGATAATATAAGTAAACTTACTGATTATACTCTTAATATTATGCAAGATACTATGGATAAAAGAAAACAAAAAGGTATGAATGAAAGAAAGATAAGGGTTTTAATTGTTGGAATACCTAATGTAGGAAAATCTACTTTGATAAATAGATTAGTTGGTAAAAAAGCTGCTACTACGGGAAATAAACCCGGTGTTACAAAGAGTCTTGAATGGGTAAAAATAAATGATTCTTTGGAATTGTTAGATTCTCCAGGAATTTTATGGCCAAAATTTGAAAATGAGACAGTAGCGTTTAATTTAGCAAGCCTAACTGCTATAAAAGAAGAAGTTCTTCCAATAGATGAGGTTATAATGTATATTTTACGCACATTAAAAACTTATTATCCAAAAATATTAAAAGAAAGATACAATCTTGATGAGGTTGAAGACTATTTTGAATGTATGGAAGTAATAGGAAGAAAAAGAGGATGTCTACAAAAAGGTGGTATTGTAGATGATGAAAAAGTTTATAGTGTAATACTTAAAGATATAAAAGATGGTGTTATTAAGGGAATTACTTTTGATAGGTTTGGTGAATAAGTATGGATATAAATGTTTTAGCACTTGCATATATGGGTGATGCTATATATGAAGTATACATAAGAAAATATTTAATAAAAAATAATATTGTTAAAGTTAATGAATTGCAAAAAAATTCAATTAAATATGTTAGTGCTCCAAATCAAGCAGAAATACTTAAAAATTTAATTGATAAGAACTTTTTTAATAGTGATGAATTAGATATTATAAAAAGAGCAAGAAATCATAAATGTAATCATAAACCTAAAAATACAGATATGATAACATATAAAAATGCAACTGGAATAGAAGCTTTAATAGGGTACTTGTATTTTCAAAATAAAAAAGATAGAATAGATGATATAATGTTTAAAGTTTTAGAAATGGGGAAATAGTATGTATGTGTTTGGAAAGAATGTAGCACATGAAATGATTAATTCAAATAAAAAAATAAATAAGGCTTTTATATTTAAAAACTTAAAAGATAGAGATATTATTGATGAATTAAAAATAAATAATATAAAGATTGAATTTTGTGATAAAGATATTTTGAATAAAATGAGTAAGGATGGCGTTCATCAAGGTATTATTTTAGATATAGAAAACTTTAAGTATTCTTCTATTGATGAATTGAATAAAGATAATTCAATAGTAGTAATTCTAGATCATATAGAGGATCCTCATAACTTTGGAGCAATAATACGTACATGTGAAGCCGCTGGAGTAAATGGAATTATAATTCCAAAAGACAGAAGTGTAGAAGTTAATTCGACTGTTGTAAAGGTAAGTACTGGTACTTGTGATAAAGTTAATATTGTACAAGTTACTAATTTAAATAATACTATTAAATATTTAAAAGATAATGGTTTTTGGATAGTTGGAACTGATATGATAGGTGAAGATTATAGGAAAATAGATTATAATGGTAAAATAGGAATTGTGATAGGAAATGAAGGAAAAGGAATGAGTAGAATTGTAAGAGAAGCTTGTGATTTTATTGCTACAATTCCTATGAAGGGAACAGTAAACAGTTTAAATGCATCAGTTGCAGCTGGAATAGTTATATTTGAAGCGAGTTTATCAAGAAAGTAGGGATAATTTGAATTATAAAGATTTTAATGATCAAGAAATTCTTGATTACATAAGTGAAAATCAAGAATATGAAGATATTTTATTTAAAAAATACGAACCTATAATAAAAAATTACGCCAAAAAATATTATTCGTATATAAAAAATAGTGGTATAGAAATGTCTGATTTAATTCAAGAAGGAATGCTTGCTTTAAGCAATGCGATAAGACAATTTAATGCTACAAAAAATACAACATTTTATACTTTTGCATGCAATTGTATCGAAAGAAGAATAATTAATGTTGTAGCAAACTCAAAAAGATTAAAACATAAGGCATTAAATGAATCTGTATCATTTGAATTATCTTCTAGTGATGATGATTCATTCAGTTTAGAAAATTTATTTTTTGATGAATCAGAAAATCCAGAATTTATGCTTACATTTAAAGAACAGGAAGAAGAATTAATAGAACAAATTAAACAGTCATTAACAGATTTTGAAAATCAAGTATTTGATTTAAAATATAATGGATTTGAATACAAAGAAATTGCTAGTATTCTTGATAAGAATATAAAAGCAATAGATAACGCACTTCAACGCATTAAGACAAAAATAAAAAAAATAATTCAAAATTTTCAAAAATAGAAAAAAACATTTGTTTTTTTTTTATAATATGGTATACTTATAATGATAAAAAAATAGGGGAACAAAAGAATAAAAAGGAGAGATTTTTTATGATGGAAAATATTGAACAAAACTTAAATAATTCTGCAAATGAAATTTTTGCAAACTCTTATTCTAATTTAAAGGATGATTTCTTTTATGATACAAAAGATGATGATTTTATTGATGCTGATGAAGGAACTGATAACAAAAATTCATTTTCAGAAAAAGAAGTTAATAAAGTAGGGCTTTCTTCTTCTGATGATATAATAAATACATTACAGACTAGAGTAGAAGATGCAATAAATGATCAAAATATACATTCAGGTGATACAAACAGTATTTCTTTAAGTGAACCTTTTAATCCTTCAGATGATCAAATTCAACCACTTCCTTTTGATGATGATAATATAGAATTAGCAGCACAAGATAGTGAAAAAACAGAAGATTTAAATGAGGACAAAAAAAATATAGAAAATAATGGATTAGAAAAAGAAGTTAAAGTTTCAAGCTTAAATGATAGTTCAGATGAAATTATTAACTCCGATATTAATGAAATAGAGAATTTAAAAAATACTGCTGATGAAGATGAAATGGAATTACCAAGTATTAATATAGAACATAATTCTGAAGAAAATTCAACAAATAAATTAGATGATAGCTATGTTTTATCAAATTTTGATGTATTGTTTGATAGTTTATATAGTGATGTAACAGGTGCAAATAATTTTATATCAAATTTGATTGAACAAAAAAGAAATGTTAATGTAAATGAAGCAAATCTAGCTGAATCTATATCTAAATTTGAAAGAGAAAAAGAAGAATTTAACAAATATATGGATGCTCAAAAACAGGCAATTGAAAATGAAAAAAAACAATGTAATGAATATATTAGAACTCAAAAGCAAAGATTGCAAAATGAAGAAACTCAATTTAATTCAGATTGTGAATCAACTCGTGCTGAACTTAATTTAGCAGAACAAACATTGAAAGTTGCAAATGAAAAATTAAACGATGAAAGAGAACAATTTGAAAAGAATAAAAATTTAGAAGAAGAAAAATTAAAATCTGATAGACAAAAATTAGATGTTGAAAGAGAACAATTTGAAAAAGAAAAGGCAATAGCATTAGAAAAAATAAAGAATGGTCAAAAAGAACTTCAATTACAAAAAGAACAATTCGCTAAATCTAAAGAATTAGAAGAAAAAAAATTAGAATTGGAAAGCAAAAATTTATCTCAAAGTTGTGCAAGATTCAAAGAATTAGTAACTCAATTTAACTCTGGATTTCAACAATTACCTGATAATAAGGAATAAATATAATGAAGAAAAATAAGAAACAAATACAATCTAAAGGTTTTGATTTGTTACAAAATGATAGTAATCAAATAGAAAATCTGTATACAGAAAAAGAAGAGTTAAATTTTGATAAAGAGTTAAGGGATAACCAAACAAATGAGAATATTACTCAAAATGAAAAATCAATTACTGATGATTTAGATGCAGAAAATGATTTTGAAATAGAAACTGATAAATTAGAACAGGTAAGTGAAGAAAAAAATAAACCAGAAAAAAATGAACCTGAATTAGATGAATCTTATTTTAAACCAGAAGAAAAAATAGAAAATGGCGTTCCAAATATAGAAATCAATAATACAATTAGTAAAGATGTTTTATCATCTACTGATATTAGTAGTATATTTGAACAAGCAAATAATAATGTTCTTTCTGCAAAAAATATTTTTAATCAAAATATAGAAATGAAAAAGAAACTTGATGCCAAATTTGTAGAATTGAATCAATTAAAAGAACAACATGAAATAAGAAAAAAAGAAGATTATCAAAAAATAAAAAAATACAAAGATGAAGTATACGAAAAACTTCAAAATAAAAAAGAAGAAGTAGAAGAAAAAATAGAAAAATTAAAAGAAGTCCAAAACTCAATAAATGAAGAAAAAACTAAATTTGAAAATTACAAAAATCAAGAAATAGAAAAATTAAGAGAGATTAAAAGAAAACAAAAAAATGAATTAGATGAACAAAGAAGTGAACTTGAAGCAATGGAAAATGAATTTAAAGTTAAATCAGATTTATTAGAAGAAGAGAAAAGACAATTGGAACTTGATAGAATTAAATATACAGCTGATAAAAATGAATTAGCTAATAATTTGTTAAAGTTTAATGAATTAGTTAGTGATTTTTCTATTAATATTGATAAATTTAATGATAAAGAATAATCAATTGATATTTTTTATCATTTTTTTATATAGTATAGAATTTATTGTAGTTCTTAAATCGTTTAAAATGAATTATATTTATTAAATGGATATAATAGTTTATATCAATGTATATATTTGAATTGACAATGTTGATTTAATAGTGTATAAAATATATTTAGAAAAAGGAGAGAAAATATGTCAAAGAATTTAGTTATAGTCGAGTCGCCAGCAAAAGTTAAAACAATTTCAAAATATTTAGGAGATGATTTTGAAGTAACATCATCTAAAGGACATATTAGAGATCTATCTACAAAGGGAAAGTATGGACTTGGAGTGGATATTGAAAATAATTTTAAACCAAATTATGTTACAATTAAGGGAAAAAGTAAAATTGTAAGTGAATTAAAAAAAAGTGTTAAAAATTCTTCATTTGTTTATTTAGCAACAGACCCTGACCGTGAAGGTGAAGCTATAAGTTATCATTTATATGAGGTTTTAGGATTAAATGATAATAATTATAATCGTATTGTTTTTAATGAAATAACAAAAAAAGCAATAACAGAATCATTTGAACATCCAAGAAAAATTGACATAAATCTTGTTCAATCACAAGAAACAAGAAGAATTTTAGATAGAATTATAGGTTTTAGATTGTCAAAATTGATTCAGTCAAAAACAGATGGGTCGTCTGCGGGTAGAGTTCAAAGTGTAGCTCTTAAATTAATTGTAGATAGAGAAGAAGAAATTAATGCTTTTAAAAGTGAAGAATACTATACAATAAAGGCAATATTTAGTGATTTTGAAGCCGAACTAATTAAATTTAAAAATAAAAAAATTGATATTAATTCAGAAGAATCTGCTAATAATATTTTAAATAGTTTATCAGATTCGTTTAAAATAGAAAATGTAGAAAAAAAGGAAAAGTTAAAAAAATCACCATTACCATTTATAACAAGTACTTTACAACAGGCTGCAGGTAACAAGCTTGGAATGAGTGCTAAGAAAACAATGAGTATAGCGCAAAAGTTATATGAAGGAATTGATATTGGTGAAGAAACAGTTGGTTTGATAACTTACATGCGTACAGATTCAACTCGTTTATCATATGATTTTATAAAGGAAACTGAAAATTATATAGAATCTAAGTATGGTAAAGAATATAAGGGCGTTGCACATCAAAAGAATAGTGAATTTTCTCAAGATGCGCATGAAGCCATAAGACCAACTAGTATAAAAAGAGATCCTTTAAGTATGAAACAATATTTAACTCAAGATGAATTTAAATTATACAGAATTATATATTATAGAACTTTAGCATCCCTAATGGCAAATGCTAAAACATCAAATACAAGTATTATATTAAACAATAATGATTATATGTTTAAAGCAAATGCTCAATCTTTGGTTTTTAAAGGTTATCTAGAAGTATATGGTGATTATGAAAGTGTAACACAGACAACACTGCCTTTATTGGAACAAAATAGTAAAGTAAAATCAAATAATATAGAAAAAGAGCAACATTTTACAGAACCACCAAGTAGATATACAGAACCAAAACTTGTTGCAGCTATGGAAGAACTTGGTATAGGACGTCCAAGTACATATGCGCAAATTGTGGATAATATTAAAACAAGAGGATATGTAGATGTTAAAGATAAAAAATTTATACCAACTGAAATAGGCGTTGAAGTAACTAAAAAACTACAAGAGTTTTTTAGTCATATAATTAATGTTGAGTATACAGCAAAGATGGAAAATGATTTGGATGAAATTGCTGAAGGAAAAGAAATTTGGTATGAAGTATTAAATAAATTTTATAAAGATTTTGAACCTTCTGTTAAAGAGGCTTTTGATAAAATGGAAAAAAAAGAAGCAGAAAAAACTGGTGAAAAATGTCCTGAATGTGGAAGTGATCTTGTAATAAGAAAAGGAAGATATGGATCTTTTGTAGCTTGTAGCAATTTTCCAACATGTAAATATGTTAAGAATTCAACAGAAAACGTAGAAATTTGTAATTGCCCTAAATGTGATGGAAAAATAATAGAAAAGAAAACAAGAAAAGGTAAATTGTTTTATGGATGCAATAATTACCCAACTTGTAAAGAGGCATATTGGGATAAACCTACTGGTGAATTATGCCCAAAATGTAACTCTATGTTAGTTGATCATAAAGGTACAGTAAAATGTTCAGCATGTGATTATACGAAAGATTGAAATAGGATAAATAATAAGGTATAATAATATTATTGGTGATGCGTATATGAAAAATTCAAATTATAAAATTGTATTAAGAAATATAAAAAAAGATGAAGTAGAATTTTATGATTATGATTTAATAGATAAAGATCATCCATTAATGCAATTAGATGAATTACTATCCAAATATTCCACGAAAGAGCAATTTATAAGAGAATATTTAAAAAAAGAAAATATAGAAGATTATGATATATATATAATTTATAAAACAAATAGTAAAGAAAATAATCAATTTAAATTTTTAGATTGTCATTTTGGACTTAATATTTCAAATAATAATATGAAACAAAAAATGATAAATAATATAGTTGATAAAGGGCTTAAAAATTATGAGTTTATCAATTTTATACGTGAAAACGATAGAGGATTATACAAAAAATTTGATCATTATGAAAAAAAAATCTTTATGTATAATAAAATAAAGAAGAGATTTGATTCTATAAAAAATGGTGATTTTGAGTCTGCTAATATATATACTAAAAAAATAAAAATATTGTTGAATAATGATTATTTAACATTAAGAAAATTAGTTGATTTATCATATAGATTTACGCATAAAATATCTCAATATGGTAAATATGATTATGATAGAAAATGTTTTTCATACAAATTTACTAATGAAAGAAATAATTCGGTTGTACCTGGTCAAATTAGTTTTGATATAGAAAATTTAAATAACCAGAATAATAAAAGTGATATAAAAGAACAAACAACACATGATTTGGATGTAACAAGTGTATATTTTGAATTATTAAATTCTGATGTTAATTTTTACGATTCATATTTAAAAAATTCAAATTTATCTGAAAAATTACTTAATTACACAAATAGATATATAAATGCAATATGCATTAGCTTAGAAGATGAATTAGAGTCTAATAAAAATAGACAAATTATAATACATGAACTTGAAAAAGGTAAAAATATGAAAGAAATTATTGAAGTAATTAAATTGTATTATGATGATAACAAAAAACATATCAAATAACTATGATATGTTTTTTTGGTAATATTTTAGAAGAAATTTGACCTTTTTAATAAATGTTATATAATATATATGGATGTGATAAAAATGAAAAAAGCTGTTTTATTAATACATGGATTTGCTGGAGGTACATATGATTTAGAAAATTTAACCAAAAATTTACAAGCAAATAATTTTGATACTTTTGCATTTACATTACCAGGTCATGATTATAAAAAAAGAGTAACAAAAGAAGAATGGATTAGTTCATGTGAGAACAATTTAAAATTTATAATAGATTCTGGATATAAACAAATATATGTTATTGGTCATAGTATGGGTGGAGTATTAGCTGCATATCTTGCATCAAAATATAAAGAGGTAAAAAAGGTTGTTCTAGCTGCTGCTGCATTTAAACATATACTATCTAATTATAAAACAATCGATTTAATAAAAAAATATCAGGAAATTATAAAATCATATTCTTTAAGTGTTGTTATCGACAGAATAAATAAATTACATCCATCTTGTTTGAAAGAGTTTTTGAATTTAGTTAAAGAAAAACAATCAGTCTTAAAAGATGTTAAATGCCCTATAATGATAATACAAGGAATGGATGATGAATTAGTACCTGTTTCTACAGCTTTTATGATTTTTAATAATGTAAATTCGAAGGTAAAGAGATTAGTTCTATGTGATAATTGCAATCATCATGTATTCAAATGTAAAAATAATGAAATTATTATAAAAAATATAGAAAAATTTTTAAATACTAAAGTTTATATTAAAAAAACGGAATTTATAAATTTATAAGGAGTATGATGTATGAAAAAAGTGTTAAACTCAATTTTTGACAGAACCTTTATGACGGTTTTACTAATGATATTACAGATTGTTGTTTTAATATTTATTATTTTACAATTATGTAATTATTTCTATTTGTTTTATATTTTATTTATAATTATTAGTATTGTTATAGCTATCTCAATATTAGCAAATGATGATACACCAGATTTTAAATACCCATGGGTTATTATTATATCTGTATTTCCTATATTTGGAGGTATATTTTATTTAATATATGGAAGATATAGAAATAAAAAGAAAAAATATGTTGTTAAAAAAACAAAGTATTTAGTGCAAAATGAAAATATATTAAAAAAATTAAAGAAAGATTTAGATGTATATAGTCAGGTTAATTATCTTTCCTCTAAAAATAATATGCCTATTTACACGAATACTAAAGTATCTTATTTTCCTACAGGCGAAAAGGCTTATAAAAGAATGCTTTTAGAATTAAAAAATGCAAAAAAATTTATATTTATTGAGTATTTTATAATAAAAAAGGGTATTATGTGGAATTCTATTCTTGATATTTTAAAAGAAAAAGCAAAAGATAAAGTAGATATAAGAATAATTTATGATGATATTGGATGTAGTAAGTCACTTCCTACTAATTATTTTAAAGAATTAGAAAAATATGGAATAAAATGTATAAGTTTTAATAAATTTTCAGCAATATATAATTTAAATTATAATAATAGAGATCATAGAAAAATAATGAATATAGATAATAGAGTATGTTTTACTGGTGGTATAAATTTAGCTGATGAATATATAAATGAAATATCTAGATTAGGATATTGGAAAGATAATTGCATAATGCTTGAGGGAGAAGCGGTTAAAAGTTTTACATACATATTTTTAAAAACATGGAATTTTGAAAAAAATTTTGATAAGAGTTTTAATAAGTTTTTTATAGAAAATAAAATGAATAAATATAAAGATTTTGTACAACCTTACTGGAGTAATCCATTTAATAAAGAACTCGTAGCATATACTGTATATATGAATTTAATTAATTCAGCAAATAAATATGTATATATAATGACACCATATTTATCAGTTGGATATGATATGATAAATGCACTTTGTATGGCAGCAAAACGTGGAGTAGATGTTAGAATAATAACTCCTTACATATATGATAAAAAAATAGTTGAAAAAATTACCAAATCGAATTATAATTTACTTATAGCTGCTGGTGTTAAGATATATGAATTTAGACCAGGGTTTATTCACTCTAAAACAATAATTTCTGATGATAGAATTGGTGTAGTTGGGACGATTAATTTTGATTATAGAAGTTTAAGACATAATTATGAGTGTGCTGTATTAATAGCTTCACCAAAAACTATAAAAGTTATAAAAAAGGATTTCATTAATACATTTAATGAATCATATAGAATAGAAAAGAGTAGAAAAGAAAAGAATAAATGGATAATGGGAATTTTAAGATTTATAGGTCCATTAGTATAGGAGAAAAATATGAAAAAAAATAAGAAAAATCAAAATAATTTAAAGAATATAATAAATAAAAATTTTAATGCAACTATAATATCTAGTTTTGTAACTTGCTTTTTAGGAATCCTTTTATTTTTTAAAGCCGAAAATACATTAAAAACAATTTCTTATATTATAGGTATATTTTTACTTGTTACAGGTGTAGCGACAATTGTAAAAGTTATTATTGTTGATAAAAATGAAAGAATGTATTTTAATACAAGTTTTATGATAGGAATATTTTCTTCAATAATAGGTTTTGTTTTATTGATTAATCCAACTTTATTAACCTCTATTTTACCATTTTGTATAGGGGTTTGGATGATAATAAGTGGTGCTATGAAAATTCAAACTTCTTTAGTATTAAAAGAGTCAGATGATAAAGCATGGTGGAAAATAATGATATATGCTGTAGTTGTACTTGTTTTAGGACTATTATTAATTATAAATCCATTTGGAAGTGCTGTAATAGTTACAAAAATAATAGGTATAAGTTTAGTAATATATTCAATAGCTGATATTGTAGGTACATTTATGTTAAAAAAAGAAGTAAAAGATACTGTAAAAATAATAGATGCTGAAGTAGAAGAAAATTAATTCTACTTTTTTAATTTAACTTTTTTGTTAATTTTTATTTTATAATGCATTATTAAAATGATATAATAAATATATGAAAAGAGGATGATAATATGAAAAAACCAGTTGTTTTATGTATTTTAGATGGATGTGGAATTAGAGAAGAAAGTGATGGTAATGCATTTAAAAATGCTAAAAAACCAACTTTTGATATGTTATTAAACGAATATCCTCATTCTATATTACAAGCAAGCGGCCCATCAGTTGGACTTCCAGTTGGGCAAATGGGGACTAGCGAAGTAGGACACATGAATTTGGGATCAGGTAGGATAGCTCTTCAACCTTTACAAGCAATTAACCAATCTATAGATAATAAAGAAATTTATAAAAATAAAAATATACTAGATGTTATAGAACATGTTAAAAATAATAACTCAAATTTACACATTATGGGATTATTAAGTGATGGTGGAATTCACTCTCATATTAACCATTTGTTAGCTATTTTAGATATTTGTAAGGAAAATAATTTGAAAAATATTTATATAGATGTATTTACTGATGGTAGAGATACATATGAGAAAAGTGCTTTAAAATATTTAAATGTTCTAAATAAAAAATTAGCGCAAGTTGGTGGAAAAATTTCTACTATAAGTGGAAGATATTATGCAATGGATAGAGATAATAATTTTGATAGGTTAAAGTTAGCATATGATGCAATATGTTATGGAGTTGGTAAAAAATATAATAGTTATGAAGAGTTAATTAATGAAAGTTATGAAAATGGAAAAACTGACGAATTTATTATTCCTGCAATTTTAAATATTGCTCCATTAAGTGATAACGATGGAGTAATAACATTTAATTTTAGAAAAGACAGATTAAGAGAATTGTTTACCGTATTATCTAATCCTACAAGATATGAATCTTTGGCATTAGAAAAAAATATGATAATTAAAAAGATTGATAATTTAAAAACACTTACTATGTTTCCTGTTACAGAAACTGTTTTGTCAAGGCATGCTTTTAATGATTTAGATTTAAAAAATATACTTGGAGAATATTTGCACAATAAAGGATTAAGCCAGTTGAGAATAGCTGAAACAGAAAAATATCCACATGTAACATTTTTCTTTGATGGTGGTAAAGAAGTTGAATACTGTGATATGAAAAAAGTTTTAATACCATCTCCAAAAGTTGCAACATATGATTTAAAACCTGAAATGAGTGTTTATGAAGTTACAGATAATTTCTTAAAAGAGGTTGGAAATTATGATGTTACAATAATGAATTTAGCAAACGGTGATATGGTTGGACATACAGGAAATTATGATGCAGCAGTGCAAGCGGTAGAACATATGGATAAATGCATTGATAAAATTTATAAAAAAACAGTAGAAGAGTTAGATGGCATCCTTATAATAATTGCAGATCATGGAAATTGTGATATGATGTGGGATTCATCTCATAAACCTGTAACAAGTCATACAACAAATCCTGTACCATGTATAGTTACAAAAAAAGGTATTAAATTATCAGATGGTAAATTAGCTGATATCGCACCAACTATGCTTGAATTAATAGGATTACCAATACCAAAAGAGATGACGGGAAGAAGTTTAATTATTAATAACTAAAATTTGAATTTATAAATAAAAAATGTTATAATACGTTTCAAAGAAGGTGTATGATGAATATAAATTATGATAGTAAAATTGAAGAAATTCTTAAAAATAATATAGGAAAAAATATTCTATTACATAGTTGTTGTGCACCTTGTAGTAGCTATGTTATAACATATTTATCTAGATTTGTTAACATAACTGTTTTATATTATAATCCGAATATTTATCCTAAAATAGAATATGATAAAAGAAAAAAAGAACAGATAAAATTTATAAATTCTATAAAAAGCAATTATAAAATTAATTATATGGATTGTGATTATGATAATGATCTATATGAGCAAATGATAAAAGGTTTAGAAAATGAGCCAGAAAGAGGTAGCAGATGTACTAAATGCTTTTATTTAAGGTTATCTAAAACAGCAGAAGAAGCAAAGAAAAACAATTTTGATTTTTTCTGTACAACATTGACATTAAGTCCATATAAGAATGCTAAATTAATTAATAAAATAGGATTTGAACTACAAAATTTATATAATATTGAATATTTGGCAAGTGATTTTAAAAAGAGAGATGGATATAAAAAATCTATTGAGTTATCAAAAGAATATAGTTTGTATAGACAAAATTATTGTGGATGTAAGTATTCGAGAAGAAAGGAAGATAAAAATGAAGAATGTGAGATGTAATTACAAAAAAATAATTACTTTGTTAACGGCTTCAATTGTTTTAACAACAGGATGTAGTAATAAATCAAATTTACAAGAGAAAAATGAAATTGAAAGTAGTACAACTATAGAAAACGATGAAATAAATGATGAAACAAGAGCTAATTTAGATGAAGAAACGACTACTGAGAAAGAAAATAATGTAGAAATTAGTAATGAAGTAACTACAGAAGAAGTAACTACAACTATTGGTGAATTACCAACCGAACCTGAAGAGATATCTTCAATTGAAAACAGTGAACAAGAAAGTGAATCTCAAGAATTATTAGAAATATATGAACCAAATAAAAATTTAGGAAATGAAGAAGAAGTTATAAGTTTTTTAGAAAATGTAAGTGATATGTCGGATGATTGGATTTCATCTGATAAACTAGAAACGGTAAAAGAAAATGTTACTACAGGAGTTGCTACATTCATATTATTTATGTCTGGAGATTCTACAATAGGAGGATATACTTTCTCATCACTTACAGATGCAGGAAAACAAAAAGTAGAAATATTGTTTATGAAGATGGACAATAAATTAGAAAGCAAATTTCCTGGGTATAAAGAAAAAATAGGTGAAAAATGGACAATAGTTAAAAATTTTACCACTCAGAAATTCGAAGTAATTAAAAATAAGGTTAAAAATTATATTATAGATAAAGTAGGAGAAGAAAATTATAATGAAGCTCTAAATAATTTTTCTGCAGGATTTAATGATATGAAGAATTCATTTTCTAATACATTTGAATTTATTGGTGATAAAGCCGGAGATGCTAAGGATAAAATGGTAGATTGGGCAAAAGAAAAAATAAAAACAAAAGAAAAATAACAGTTCAATTTGAACTGTTATATTTTTCTATATAATCCTATAGCTTTACCTAAAATTGTTACATTTTTAAGAATTATGGGATCCATTGTATCATTTTCAGGTTGTAATCTAAAATAACCATCTTCTTTATAGAATGTTTTTAATGTAACCTCATTTTCATCTGTCATTGCAACAACAATTTCACCATTTCTAGCAATATTTTGTTTTTCAACAATTACTATGTCTCCATCAAGAATACCAGCATTTATCATACTACATCCACTAACATTTAACGTGAACACTTCTTTATTTTTGGGAATTAAGTATGCAGGTAAGGAAAAATACTCATCAGGTTTTTCTATTGCTTCAATAGGATTACCAGCAGTAATTTTACCTAAAAGTGGTACTTCAACAGTATTATTAGATGTATCGATAAATTCATTTTTAACAAGTAATTCAATAGCTCTATTCTTAGAACCTTGCTTCCTTATAACACCTTTTTTTTCAAGATTACTTAAATGTGCATGGATTGTAGCAGGTGATGATATACCTAAATCAGCGCCTATTTCTCTTATAGTAGGTGGATAACCATGTTGTACAATATATTCTTTTATATAATTAAGTATTTCATTTTGCCTTTTTGTTAAATTTTCCATAAAATTCCTCCTAACAATCATCTATATATTAACACAATTGTATATTTATGTCAAATGTTTGTTCGCCTCTAAAAAAAACGTTGACACGAATAAATGTTCGTGATACAATTTATTTAGTTAAGGGAGGAATAAAAATGAAAACAATGTTGAAAAATAAAGGAATAGTAAGTTTTATGATATTTATGATAAGTGTATCTTATTTTTATTCGGTAAGTTTAAAAAATAATAACAATGTAGAAATGATATCGAGTGAGGTTATTACAACTCAAGATGCAAACATAAAAAATATATAAATAAGAAAAAAAGCTGTTTATAATTTCTTTTTTTTGGTAAAATAAGTATAGAGTTGATAAATATGAAAAAAGTTACAAGTGTTTCATTAATAATTTTTATAGAAATTATGTTAGCAATATATTTATTGTTTTTTTATAAAACATTACATATTAAACTAATAGGCAATAATTCTCAAACTATAAGCGTTAATTCTAATTATAAGGATGAGGGAGTAGCAAGTTGCTATGGAACAGCTTTTAAATGTAAATATATTAAACCTATTATTAAATCTAATATTAATAGTGATAAAATTGGAAACTATGAAATTAGTTATACTGTAAGTGTTAAAAATAATAAAAAAACAGTAAAGAGAAAAATTAAAGTGATTGATACTATTAAACCAGTAATTAATTTTAAAAGTATCCCAAAGGTTTGTAAAAATGGATATATATCAGAAGAAAATTATGATGTCTATGATAATTATGATAAGAATGTAAAGATTGATAAAAAAATTGAAAATGAAAAAATTATATATACTGTGACTGATAGTTCTCAAAATAAAATAATAAAAGAAATAGCTGCAGAAATAATTGATGATAAAATTTCACCAGTAATTACTTTGAAAGGTAATTTGTATGAATATGTACAAGTTGGAAGTGAATATAAAGAACCCGGTTATACAGCTTATGATAATTGTATGGGTGATGTGACTGACAAAGTTGTTATTGATGGAAGTGTTGATACTAGCAAAAGTGGAATATATGTTATTTCATATTCTGTAAAAGATGATAGTGGAAATAAAACTACAATAAAAAGATATGTTAAAGTATATAAAAAATATAAAGGTGAAACTATAACACCTGCTGGTAAAACAATATATTTAACATTCGATGATGGTCCAAGTAGTTATACAAATGAGATATTAAATATATTAAAAGAGTATGATATAAAAGCAACATTCTTTGTTGTTAATACGGGAAATGATTCTATTTTAAAAAGAGAAGTTAATGAAGGTCATACTGTTGCACTACACAGTTATACTCATAATTATAGAACTGTTTATTCAAGTACTGATGCATATTTCTTAGATTTAGAGTTAATAAGAAATAAGGTTAAAAGTGTAACAGGAGTTGATACAAATATAATCAGATTTCCTGGTGGAAGTTCAAATACAGTAAGTAAATCATATTGCCCTAAAATAATGAGTTCATTAGTTAATGATGTGCAAAATAGAGGATATAAATATGTTGATTGGAATATTGATAGTGGTGATGTGACAGCAACGTCTTCAGCACAAATAATTAACAATATAAAAAAATCATTAAAAGGTAATGCGACAAATGTTATTCTTATGCATGACACAAAAATATATACTAAAAATGCATTAAGAGAAATAATTGATTATGGAATATCAAATGGTTATAATTTTTTACCTATAACTGAATCTACTCCAGATGTTCATCATGGTGTAAATAATTAGTTTTTTAAACTTAAAACTATTTATTGAATAAATAGTTTTTTTTTGTTATAATTAAAACGCGAAAAGAGGAATAAATATGACAAATAAAGATTTAGCAAATATAATATTTCCAGATATCGATAAATCAATAGAATATTATGAAAATTTATATCCAAAGAGGAATTTAGATGAAGGTTGTGCTGTAACACGATTCGCACCATCTCCAACAGGATTTATGCATATTGGTAATTTTCAATCTGCTGTAATAGATTATGTTTTAGCAAGAAATACAAACGGTGTTTTTTATCTTAGAAATGAGGATACTGACAGCAAGCGTGAAATTGAAGGGGCTATGAATGTAATTTTTGATACGCTTAAAAATTATGATATGGTACCAGATGAATATGAGTTTAATGGAAAAGTAGTAGGTAATTATGGCCCTTATATTCAAAGTGAAAGAAAAGTAATTTATCACACTTTTATTAAACATTTAATTGAAATTGGACGAGCATATCCATGCTTTTGTACAAAAGAAGAACTTGATGAGATGAGAAAGGTTCAAGAAAGCAGTAAAAGAAGAATTGGCTATTATGGAAGATATGCTGTATGTAGAAGACTTAATATTGATGAAGCAATAGAAAAAATTAAAAGTGGTATTCCATATGTAATAAGATTTAAATCAGAAGGAGATTTTGATAACAAGATTCATTTTGAAGATGAGGTTAGAGGAAGAATTTCTATTCCAGAAAATGATCAAGATATTGTAATTATGAAATCATCAAATAAACTTCCAACATACCATTTCGCACATTTTGTTGATGATTACCTTATGAGGACAACTCATGTTGTAAGAGGTGAGGAATGGTTACCTTCTGTACCGATTCATTTGGAATTATTTAAAACATTCAATGCAGTACCTCCTAAATATATACATACACCACTTATACTAAAAAAAGATGGAGATACTATTAGAAAAATAAGTAAGAGAAAAGATCCAGAAGCATCAATGTCTTATTACAAGGAAAAAGGGTATCCAAAAGAAGCTTTAATAGAATCATTAATGACAATAATAAATTCAAATTATGAACAATGGCACACAGCTAATCCTGAAAAATCATACTTAGATTTTGAATTCAGCGCTAAAAAAATGTCATCAACTGGTGGAGCTCTTTATGATATAGAAAAATTAAATAATATCTCTAAAAATTATATAAGTAAACTAAAAGCAATTGATGTATATAATGGAGTTTTGGAATGGTCAAAAGAATATGATTTAGAATTTTATAATATATTAAGTAATAATAAAGATTATAGTATAAGTATATTTAACATTGAAAGAGAACAAAAAAAACCGAGAAAAGATTACGAAAATTATTCATCAATAAAAGGTCAAATTTGGTATATGTTTGATGAATTATGGAATAAAGAAACTAAAGAATATGATTTAAAAACAATTACTGATTTAAATGAAATTAAAAATATTTTAAATAAATATATTGAAATTTATGAAGAACACGATGATAAAGAAACTTGGTTTAATAAAATTAAAAGTTTATGTGATGAATTAGGTTATGCATCTGATATGAAAGCTTATAAATTGAATCCAGAAAATTATAAGGGAAATGTAGCTGATGTATCAACTGTTTTAAGAGTATGTTTAACTACAAAATCAATGACTCCTGATTTATATGATATTATGAAAATTTTAGGAAAAGAAAGAATGAAAAAAAGATATAATTATTTTATTGAAAGATGATTACATCTTTCTTTTTATTTAGTATATTATTTAATTAGGGTGATTATATGATAGAAAAAGAATTTAGTATGATAAAGAAAAAAATAAACAAAATATTTGCAAAAAAAGAAATATCTAAAAAAGATTATGATGATGCATTAAAGTTAATATATAACATTAAAAATTATGATTCTTTATTATTTGAATATAATATGGGAAAACTAAATTTTATGAATAATAGGTATTCTTTAGCTAAAGAACACTTAAATAATGCTATTAAAATTAATAATGAGTTTGATGCAGCATATTTCTATTTATACAAAATAAATGTTGCTAATGAAAAATTTTATGACGCATATAATAATTTATTAAAATATAAAGACTTAAATATTGATGCTGATGTGGAATTATTTTTAAGTATCCTTAAACAAATATTAGATTTAAAAAATAACAAATTTAATGAATATAAAGTTAATAAAACGTCAAAATTTGGAAGAAATGAAATAACCGAACCAATAATATATTTTTCATATGAAAAAATAATTGATTATTATAATAAAAAGCAATTTTTCAAAATGAAAGAAGAACTTAATAAGTTAAATAAAATTATAATAGAATATACATATCCAATTGAAATAGATACTTTAAGTAAAATGTTAAATCAGTTAATAGAACTATACCAGGCAAATATTAATAATCTTGTAGATGAAAATAGTACGGTAGATGAAATTAAAAGTATAATTAATTCAAATGACATAAATATAGAATATATGTATCCAATGCTAGAAAAAATGGTAGATAAAGATTACAAAAAATTTATAACTTTAATAGATAAAATTAATATACCAGAATCATATGAATTTATTTTTTTAAAAAATAAAGCTTTTGAATATAAAATATATGATAAATATGGCAAAAATTTAAAAGAAAAATATGATAATTTTGTATCATTAGGATCTAGTTTATGTCAAAAAAAGGAGTATGATAAAGCTTTAAATGTATATATGAGCGCATATAAAGAATTGAAAAACAAAATTTTTCTATATTATATAGGTAAAGTATATTATAAACTTTCAAATTATCAATTAGCTTTAAAATATTTAAATCAATATATAGAAGAAAAAGGCGCTATACAATTAGAGAAAACTTTAATGTATATTTTTAATTCATATAAAAGAATTGGTGAGTATAAAAAATCAAAAATAACTTTCAAAAAATTAGAAAAAATAAATATATCTTTTAAAAGAAAGATGAAAGTATACAATAATACAAAAAGATATGATAATGGAAATGATTTTTATACTATAAGAAATACTAATTCAGAAAAAATAAATAATGATGAATTTAATTTTGAAGAATATGATGAGCTATTAGATTTAAAAAAATTTGAAGAATATAACTTTAGACAAAAATTACAGCTTATTAAATATTTATACCAAAAAGGCAATATTAAAACAGCGCAATTATATTTAAAAAAAATAAATGCATCTAATGATTTAGAAAAAGAAGAATTGAATCAATTTAATAAAAATAAAATTTTATATAAAAATAAACATAGATAAAATATATATTGATTAAAATTAATCTTTATGGTATTATTGAATAGTCAAAAGATTATTCATGGTCTGTTGGTGAAGTGGCTTAACACACCACCCTCTCAAGGTGGCATTCACGGGTTCGAAACCCGTACAGACTACCATATGAAATTAACTAGGAGTATTCCTAGTTTTTGTTTTATTAAGTTAAAAATATGGTATAATTATTAAAATAGATAATATAAAAGGGAGTGATTATATGAAATGTTTTAAAATTATTTTGTCATATATTTTAGGAATTATCTTGTTTTTAACACTTAACTTAATGGGAGTTTTATTAATAATTAAAAATACATTTAATGAAACAACTTTGACAAATATAGTAGATAATATTAATATATATGATATTGTTATTGGAAAACTTGAAAGTTTAGGTGATTATGATTCAAATTCAACAATAGATGATATTTTTAAAAAAATAGGTAATGAATCTAATATTAGCTCTAATGTTGTTGAATCAGTTATGGAAGATAAAAATGTAAAAAGTACTTTAAATGATAGTACAAAAGATATTTTGCTTAATAGTTATAAAAATGTAGAGCAAAAAATTAATTCGGATAAAATACAAAATTCTGTAAATCAAGCATTTGTAAAATATGAAGAAAAAACAGGTACTAATATAGAAAACGATTTAAAAGAAAAATTTAATCAAAAAATAAATACATATATAACTAAAGTAGAAAATAAATTGAAGAATATAAATGCTAATACATTACTAGGTAATAAATTATATATAAATGAATCAAATGTTAATAAAGCAATATTAATTTTATCTATAATATCATTTATAAATATAATATTAATTATATTTATAAATAAAAACAAAGTAACTCTTTTAAATATATCTATACCACTACTTGGAACATCAGCAATAGGACTTTTTATTAGTTTAGTAAGATTTATTGTCTTAAAGAAATTAACTTTAAATAGTGGTATGATACAGGGAATTATTTACTCTATATTTAAATATTCATTTAATTATATATTTAACTTTAGTATTTGTATATTAATTATATCTATAATTTTAACAGTTATATATTATATTGTAAAAAATAAAGATTAGTTGTTTTTACTAGTCTTTTTTTTATTTTTTTGATAAAATATATATACAAGGTGATAGTATGTTACGTAGTGAAGTAGATATAAATAAAATATCTCCTATGATGAGACAATATATGGAGATAAAAAAAGCAAATGAAGATAAAGTTATCTTTTTTAGATTAGGTGATTTTTATGAAATGTTTTTTGAAGATGCTATAAATATTTCAAGAGAATTAGAATTGACATTAACTGGTAAGAATGCTGGGTTAGATGAAAAAATACCAATGTGTGGTATACCACATCATGCAGCAAATATTTATATAGATAAATTGGTTGAAAAGGGATACAAAATAGCAATTGTAGAACAAATGGAAGATCCTGCTAAAGCAAAAGGTTTAGTAAAAAGAGATATTGTAAGAGTTGTATCTAAAGGTACAGTTATAGATGATGAATCGCTTGTTTATTTTGAAAATAATTATATAGGAAATATAGTTGATTTTAATCATTCTTATGGTATTTCTTATTTAGATTTATCTACAGGTGAGATATATGCTACGATGATTGAGCATAGCAATACACAATTAGTAAGCGAAGTAGTAAGTAAGGGAATAAAAGAAATAATTATGAAGGATAATGTAGATAAAGCAATATTATCTATATTAAAAAATCAATTTAAGATTACTGTTTCAGTTTATAACAATGTAGAAGAGTTAAGTCAATATAATTATGTATATGAAGGTGTAAATGATATAAGATATATAGAACTTGTAAAACATCTATTAACTTATATAAATGATACTCAAAAAAGAGATTTATCACATTTACAACCATTAGTTATAAAAGAAAATAAAAATTATTTAAAAATGGATATACATACTAAAAGAAATCTTGAACTTACTGAAACTTTAAGACTTAAGCAAAGAAATTATTCTCTAATTTGGTTACTTGATAAAACTAAAACAGCAATGGGATCTCGTATGTTAAAACAAATGATAGAAAATCCACTTATAGATATAAATGAAATCAATAGAAGATATGATGTTGTAGAAACACTTTTAAAAGAATTTATATTAAAGGATGATTTACAAAAAGCTTTATTTGAAGTATATGATTTGGAAAGATTAAGTGGTAGAATAGCATTTGGTAATGCAAATGCTAGAGATTTGCTTCAATTAAAAACATCTTTAAAAGTTTTACCAAGTATAAAAGAAATATTAACTAAAATTAATTTTGATAAAAATATAGAAACTTTGGATAGTTTATATGAACTACTAGAAAGAAGTATTTATGAAAATCCACCAGTAACAATAAAAGAAGGCTATTTAATAAAAGAGGGTTATAATTCTTCTTTAGATGAACTTAAAAGTTTAAGAAGTAATGGAAAAGACTTTGTAGCTAATTTTGAAAGAGAAGAAAGAGAAAAAACTGGAATTAAAACTTTAAAGGTTGGATATAATAGAGTGTTTGGTTATTATATAGAAGTATCAAAAGGTATGACTAATCTTGTTAAAGATGAATATGGATATGAAAGAAAACAAACCTTAAGTAATTGTGAAAGATATATAAGCCCAATATTAAAAGAAAAAGAAGCTTTAATTTTAAATGCTGAAGAAAAAATAATTGAAATGGAATATGATTTATTTATTGAAATTAGGGATAAAATAAAAGGATATATACCTAGAATTCAAAAAATATCAAAAATAATTAGTGAAATAGATGTACTTCAAAGTTTCGCAACAGTTACTGAAGAGAATAATTATATAAGACCTATTCTAAATAATGATAATATAGTTAAAATAGAAAATGATAGACATCCAGTAGTTGAAAAAGTATTAAGTACAGAGTATGTAGCAAATGATATAATAATGGATGAAAATACAAATGTATTATTAATAACAGGACCAAATATGGCTGGTAAATCTACATATATGAGACAAATGGCTATAACTGTAATAATGGCTCAAATAGGGTGTTTTGTACCTGCTTCATATGCTACAATACCTGTATTTGATGCAATATTTACACGTATTGGTGCAAGTGATGACTTAGTAAGTGGTGAATCAACATTTATGGTTGAGATGAATGAAGCAAACAGAGCAATAGAAAGTGCTACAAATCATAGCTTGATATTATTTGATGAACTTGGACGTGGTACTGCAACATTCGATGGTATGGCTCTAGCTCAATCAATTATTGAATATATACACAATAATATAAAAGCAAAGACATTATTTTCAACTCATTATCACGAATTAACAGATTTGGATAAAACTTTAAAAAATTTGAAAAATATACATGTAAGTGCAGTAGAAGAAAATGGAAATATTACGTTCTTACACAAAATTAAAAATGGTAGTATAGATAAGAGTTATGGTATTCATGTAGCAAAATTAGCTAATTTACCTGATTCTTTAATTAAAAGAGCAGATCAAATATTAAAAATATATGAAAATAAAGAAAAATCAAGAGATATAAAAGTACAAGAAGCTTTACCTATAGAAGAAGTTACTATAAAAGAATCTCCTATAGAAAAGGAATTAGGAAAGTTAAATATAGAAACAATAACGCCGATAGAAGCTTTAAATACTTTATATAAATTAAAAGAAATGTTAAAGGAGAAATAAAATGGAAAAAGAAAAAACAACTCTTGTAATAATGGCAGCAGGACTTGGTAGTAGATATGGATGCGGTATTAAGCAATTAGAACCAATAGGTCCAAATGGGGAAATAATAATGGATTATTCAATTCATGATGCTGCAGAAGCTGGATTTGATGATTTTGTAATAATTATAAGAAAAGATATAGAAGAAGATTTTAAAGAAATTATTGGAAATAGAATAGGAAAATATGTAAATGTTAAATATTGTTTTCAAGATATAAATGATATACCAGAATGTTACTCTGTAAATGGTAGAACAAAACCTTGGGGAACAGGACATGCAATTTTATCTGTAAAAGATTTAGTAAAAAATAAATTTGCAGTAATAAATGCAGATGATTATTATGGAAAAGAAGCTTTTGTAAAAATGCATGATTATTTATTGGATTCAAAAGATAATGAATTTTGTATGGCAGGGTTTATACTTAAAAATACTTTAAGTGAAAATGGTGGAGTATCAAGAGGAATTTGCAAGATAGATGAAAAAAATAATTTGCTTGAAGTAATAGAAACTCATAACATTACGCGTGATACAGATATAGATTTAAATTCATATGTATCTATGAATATGTGGGGATTTTCTCCAAAAATGTTTGATTATTTAGAAAGAGAATTTATAAATTTCTTAGATAATTTGGAAGAAGGAGATTTAAAAAGTGAATTTTTACTTCCAATAATTATTGATAAATTAATTCATACTGAAGATGTAAAAGTTAAATTATTAAGCACAAATGATAAATGGTTTGGTGTTACTTATGTAACAGATAAAGACTATGTAATTGAGTCAATGAAAGATTTAATTGATTCAGGTTATTATGCAAAAAAATTAACTTATAAAAAAACTCTTTAAAAAAAAATATATATGTGATAAAATTATTTAGTAGGTGATACTTATGACTATAGAGAAAAATTTTGAATCATTAAATAGTAATTCTAATACTTCTGAAGAAAAAAAAGTTACTTTAACAGATATTTTTGAATCATTGAATAATAATTCTAATATCACTTTAGAGGGAAAAGAAGCGATAGAAACACTATTATTGAAAATAACAAATGCATATCCAGATATTGATTTAAATAATTTAAACTCTAAAATTTCAACTCTTGAATTTGTTGAAGAAGGAGGAAAATATTTATTTAATGGTGTGATTAATTATAATCCAAATGCAAATAAAATAAGTTTTAGTGAAAAAAATATAGAGCAATACGATCAAAAAAATTTACTTACTAATGTTTTAATTAAATTATGTTTTTCAAATCAAAAAAACTTTAAAGAAAACGAAGAAAATTATGAAGCTTTGTATGAAGGAACGATTGCTCAAATGGCAAATATGTTAGTTGGAAATGACAAAGAAAAAGTTTTTAATCAAGAAGAATTGTATGAATCAAATTTAATTTCGGCTATAGTCGGTTTTGATGCAGTAGAGCATGCTTTTAAAACAAAAGATTATTCAGAATTATCTAAAATAATGGGAATTAAATTTATTTGTGATAAAATGGCTTATGGTTATAAATATAAAAATAGTGGTTATGGAACTAATTTTAAGGAAGTTGAGCAAAATTTAATAGACTTACTTTTCTCTGAAAAAAGAGATTCTTCACAAATTTCATTTTTTGAGATGAATTTAGTAGACAATAAAAATTATATGAATAATCCTGAGTACTATACAGACTTAGATGATTTACATGAATTTTATTTTAATAAAAAAAATATGTATATTCAGAAATTTTATCCTCAAGAATTTGGGATAAATGAACAAGCAAAAGTTAAATAACTTTTGTTTTTTTTGTATACAAATGTATATAAAAAATGTTATACTTATATCAATGTTAGGAGATGATAAGTATGCTAGTACTAGCTAAGGCTATGCTTGCAATGATGATTGGTTTTGTACTTTCAATTATATGTGGATTAATATTAATCCCTTTATTTAAGAAAAATAATACAAGACAATCTGTAAGTAAATTTTTAACTAAGACACACTTAAAAAAAGAAGGTACACCTACAATGGGTGGTTTTATATTTATAATTCCAACACTGATAACGGTTTTTATTCTTTTATTAACAAAAAAAATAGAATATACAGATAATTTATTTATAATATTATTTGTATTTATTGGATATGCTTTAATAGGATTTATAGATGATTTTTTAATAATAAAGAAACACAATAATAAAGGATTATCTGAGTTACAAAAACTAATGTTACAATTGGTAATAGCACTCGTATTCTTCTTTATATTCTTGAAAAGTGGTCATAATCCAGAACTTTATATACATACACTTGGTATAAGAATAAATATGAAATGGTTTTATGGAATATTTATATTATTTGTCCTTGTTGCCTCATCAAATGCGGTAAATATTACTGATGGTTTAGATGGACTTGCAGGAGGACTTTCTCTAATTGTATTTTTAGCTCTTGGCCTTGTTGCATGGAATTCATTTTGGGTTAATGGATATCAAGATATAGCAATATTTTGTTTTATATTAGTGGGTTGCTTGATGGGATTTTTATTTTATAATGTTTATCCTGCAAAAATATTTATGGGTGATACAGGTTCACTTTCACTTGGCGCAACTATGTCTTCTATAGCTATTTTAACTAATCATGAAATAACTTTTGTTATAATTGCTTTAGTATTTGTAATAGAAACATTAACAGTAATAATTCAAACCTTATCTCTTATGATTTATGGAAAAAAAGTTTTCTTGATGGCACCACTTCATCATCATTTTGAAAAATTAGGATGGGAAGAAAGAGATATTGTAAAAGGCTTTTGGGTAGTTGGAATATTACTAGCTATGGGTGGAGTAATATTTGCAGTTTGGATTTAGAGATACTTATGTATCTCTTTTTATAAGAAAAAAGGTGAAAAAATGACGGATTTACAGATAGAAAATAGTATTAAAAAAAATGATATAAAAGATGTGGCAAGTAAGATTGGATTGAATGAATCAGATATAGAAAAGTATGGAAATGATAAAGCAAAAATAAATTTAAAAAAATATTCAAATAAGTGTGGAAAATTGATTTTAGTAACGTCAATTAATCCTACACCTTATGGAGAAGGTAAAACAACACTTAGTATTGGAATAAATGATGCATTAAATAGATTGAATAAAAAAAGTATTGTAGTTCTTAGAGAGCCATCATTAGGACCAGTATTTGGTATAAAAGGTGGTGCAACAGGAGGTGGATATTCACAAATTATTCCTTCAATAGATATTAATCTCCATTTTACAGGTGATATTCACGCTGTTGAATCAGCAAATAATTTATTATGTGCTGCAATTGATAATCATATATATTTTGGAAATAGATTAAAATTTAAAAATATTTTGTTTAAGAGATGTATGGATATGAATGATAGAGCTCTTAGAAATATAATAATTAATAATAATTTAAAGAAAGTAGAACCAAGAGATGAAAGCTTTCAAATTACTACAGCATCTGAAATTATGGCAATACTATGTTTATGTACTGATATTAATGATTTAAAAAGAAGAATAGGAAATATCTTAATTGGCATTGATATAAACAATAAACCAATATATGCATCGAGTCTTAATATACAAGATGCAATGACAATTTTATTAAAAGACGCAATAAAACCTAATTTAGTTCAAACTCTTGAAAATAACCCTGCTATAGTACATGGTGGACCTTTTGCTAATGTAGCTCATGGCTGTAATTCTGTTATAGCAACAAAATTAGCTTTAAATTTAGGAGATTATGTTGTAACTGAAGCAGGATTTGGCTCTGATTTAGGATGTGAAAAGTTTTTTGATATAAAATGTAAAGATAATAATTTAAACCCTGATTTGGTGATTTTAAATGTAACTATAAGAGGTTTAAAACATAATGGTTTATGTCCAAAAGAAGAATTAACTAAATATAATTTAGAATATTTAAAAAAAGGAATTTCCAATTTAAATGCACATATAAATATTATAAAAAAATTTAGTAATAATATAATGGTTGTTTTGAATAAATTTAATGATGATATTTATGAAGAAATAAAATATATAAAAGATTATTGTTTTAAAACAAATATTCCATTTGAAATAAGTGAAGCATATATGTATGGAAGTGAGGGTGCTCTTTCTGTTGCTAAAACTGCATTAGAAGTTTTGAATAATAAAAATAAGGTTAATTTTATGTATAATAACCAAGATTCTATAAAAGACAAAATTTATTCTTTAGCTACAAATGTATATAATGCTAATGAAATTAAATACAGTGATAAAGCTTTAGAAAAAATTAAATTTATTGAAAATATAGGTTATAGTGATTTACCAATATGTGTTGCTAAAACTCAATACTCAATCTCAGATGATCCTAATAAATTAGGGTATCCAAGTAATTATAAAATAAATATAACTGATTTACATCTTTGTACGGGATCACAATTTATTATTGTATATATGAACAATATAATAACAATGCCAGGATTATCAAGTAATCCTAATTATGAGAATATGTATATAGATAATAATTTAATAAAAGGTATAATATAATATATTTGTATACCATTGTTCTAACGTCCTTTAAAATTTCGTATAATTATGGTATACTAAATAAAGTAGGTGATGATATGAGAGTTATAATAAGTGCTGGAGGTACAGGTGGGCATATTTATCCTGCACTTTCGATAATAAATAGAATTAAAAAGGTTTATCCAAATAGTGAGTTTTTATATATAGGAACACATAATAGAATGGAAAAAGATATAATACCAGCTCATAATATTCCTTTTAAATCAATTGAAATATATGGCTTTAATCGAAAAAAAATAATGAAAAATTTTAAAACAATAAAATGTTTATTTGAAGCAAATAAAAAATGCAAAAAAATAATAAAAGATTTTAATCCTGATATTGTAATTGGTGTTGGTGGGTATGTAACTGTTCCAGTTATAAAAGCGGCACATAAACTTGGTTATAAAACTTTTATACATGAACAAAACAGTGTAGCGGGTAAGGCTAATCTATATTTAAGTAAAATTGTAGATGGTATAGGAATTTCTTTTGAATCATCAAAGAAAGAATTTCCAACATATAAAACATATTTCACAGGTAATCCATGCAGTGAAGAAGCTATATTAAAAGATCCTCTTGATAAATCATATTATCATTTATCTAAAAATAAAAAATTAGTATTATTTGTAATGGGATCATTGGGTTCATCAAAAGTAAATAACATTTTAAAAGGAACGATGAAAAAATTTGAAAATAAAAATTATGAAATTCTATTTGTAACGGGTTCTAATGATTATGAAAAAATAAGAAAAGAAAGGTTTCCTAGTAATGTTTTTGTTGAACCATATATAGAAGATATGTCTAGATTATTAAAAAATACAGATATTATTGTATCAAGAGCAGGAGCTTCAACATTATCAGAGATAATTGCTTTAAATGTACCATCAATTTTAATTCCAAGTCCATATGTTCCTAATAATCATCAGTATAAAAATGCTATGGATTTAGTAGAAAAAAATGCTGCTATTTTGATAAATGAGAAAGATTTAACTGAAAATAAAATAGTAAAAGAAATTGATGATTTAATAAATGATGAAAATAAAATAAAACAAATTAAATTGAATTTAAGTAAGATGAGTATAAAGGATTCAGCAACAAAAATAGTTGATATTATCGGAAAAATTGTAGGAGATAAGAATGAATAAAAATGTATTAAATAAAATAAAATGTAAGAAAAATTTTAATTTTGATATGGAGAAATTTAATTCATACAGATTAAAATTCTATACAGAATGCATAATGTATCCTGAAAATATTCAACAATTAAAGGATATTATAATAATATGTAAGAAAAATTCTATTAAATATCGAGTTATAGGAGAATGCTCAAATTTGATTTTTTTAGGTGATTATGAAGGTATTTTAATAAGATTAGATAAGATGAATAATATAGAATTCAATGGAGAAATAGTTTATGTAGAAGCTGGATGCAATCTTAAAAAAATAGCTCTTAAAACTATTCATATGGGATTAACAGGTTTAGAGTTTGCGTGTGGAATACCAGGACATATAGGATCCGCTATATATAATAATTCTGGTGCTTATAAAAGTGATATGGGATATATAATAGATTCTGTAGAAGTTTTAACTCCAGATTTAGAAATAAAAAAGATGAACAATAATGAGTTAAATTACCATTATAGAGATTCTTTTTTTAAACATAATAAGGGGTATATTTGTTTAAATGCAACTTTGAAATTAAAAAATGGCAATTCAAATGAAAGTTTAAGACTTGTAGAAGATAGGAAAAGAAGAAGATTGGAATCTCAACCACTAGAATATCCTAGTGCAGGATCAGTATTTAGAAATCCAACTGGAATGTATGCTGGAGAGTTAATAGAAAAATTGGGATATAAAGGTTATTCAATAAATGGTGCAATGGTAAGTCTTAAACATGCAAATTTTATAATAAACAATTGTAATGCAAGTGGAAATGATATAATTAAATTAATAAATGAAATAAAAGAAAATGTAAGAAAAGAATATAACGTTGATTTAGTATTAGAACAAGAAGTTGTAAATGAGTAAAAAAATAAAAAAGGTAAGAAAAATTAGATATGGTCGTATATTCTTAATACTGATTATTTTATTTTTAATATTCTATTTATTATTTAATTTTATAGATTTCCCTATAAAAAATATATATGTAAAAAACAACACAATATTAAGTGATCAAAAAATTATAGAACTTGCTCATTTGGAAAACTATCCATCTATATTTAAATATACAGAACATGAAATAGAAAAAAAATTAAATAAAAATATATATATTAAATCATCTAAAGTAAAAAAAGTTGCACTAAGTAAAATTTATATTGAAGTAGAGGAAAATTATCCAGTATTTTATTATCAATCTGAAAATTTAACTTATTTAAGTAACGGAACTACTGTTAAAGAAATACTTAATGTACCTGAAGTTATAAATTATATTCCAGATACAATTTTTGAAAAGTTTAAGAAAAATATTCTTTCAATTGATAGAAATATTATAGGAAAAATTTCACAAATAGAATATAAACCAAATGAAGTTGATAGTGAAAGATTTATATTTTATATGAGAGATGGTAATTATGTTTATTTAAATTTTAAATCATTTGATAGTATAAATAATTATCCAACAATTCTTATACAAATAATTAATAAATATGGAAACAAAAATGGCATTCTATATTTAGATGAAGGAGATTATTTTGAAATTTTAAAAAATTAGTATATACATACTAATTTTTTTCTTTTCTTTTCTGTAAATTTATTGTATAATTAATTTAAGACTATAGAAGGTGATTGGATGAGACATATATATACTAGTATAGATATTGGCTCTGACACTATTAAAGTGGCAGTGTGTGAGTTATTTAATAATAAACTAAATTTGCTCGCAGCTTGTTCAACAAAGTCTAATGGAATAAAAAAGGGATTAATTACAGATGTATATGAAGCTGGTGAAAGCGTAAAAAAAGCGATTAGCGAGATAGAGGAGATGCTTGGCATTAATATAAAAAAGGTTATTACAACAGTACCTAGCTATTTTGCAACATTTAATTTACGTGAAGAAATTATTAGCTTTGAGGATCAAAAAACAATTGATGGGTCTGACATATCACAGTTATTAGATATCGTCTCAACTAAAAAAAGTTCGAATGAAAAGGAAATTGTAACTATTTTGCCTATTGATTTTGAGGCTAATGGTGAAAAAGTTATTGACCCTAAGGGGAAAATATCTAAATATTTAAAAATTAGAGCAGTAGTTGTTGAAACACCAAAAAAGAATATATATTCTGTAGTTAGTTTGCTAGAAAATATTGGCTTGGAAGTGGTTGATATTTCTCTTGGAAGTATAGGAGATATGAATTCGTATAGAACAAAAGATTTATGTTCAAAAATAGGCGCAATAATAAATGTTGGATATGAAACAACTACAATATCACTTTATAATAAGGCAATTCTTGTTAGAAGTTCAACTATTGCTATGGGTGGTAAAAATATAGATAATGATATATCTTATATTTATAAAACATCATTAGATGAGGCAAGAAAAATAAAAGAAAAGTTTGCTCTTGCTCATAAGAAGTTTGCTGATATAAATGAAATATATGATGCAACTGATAAGAATGGTGATATTGTAAAAATTAATCAATTTGAAGTGTCAGAAATTGCTATGTCAAGAATAGAAGAAATATTAGTTTTAGCAAGAAAAGAAATAAATCTTTTGACAAAAAGAAATGTTGATTATATAATAATAACTGGTGGAACTAGTAGTATGAATAATTTTTCTATAATATCTCAAGATATCTTAGGTGATATTTCAAGTGTAGGAAAAATAAGAATGTTAGGGGTTAGGAATAATAAATATTCATCAGTAATAGGAAATATTGTTTATTTTATAAATAAACTAAAATTAAAAGGTAAAGAGTATACTATGATTGATGAAGAAGATGAACAACAATTAATTATTAGCAAATCGACAGCTAATGAATCAATGTTAAGTAAAGTATTTGGATACTTTTTTAACGAATAGGGAGGATTACAATATGTTTGGATTAGAAATGGATCAATTAGCAAAAATTAAAGTTATCGGAGTTGGTGGAGCTGGAAATAATGCTGTAAACCGTATGATTGAATCAGGTGTTAAAGGTGTAGACTTTATTGTTGCTAATACTGACTTACAAGTTTTAAATAATTCAAAAGCAACTAATAAAATACAAATTGGAATAAATCTTACAAATGGTCTTGGAGCTGGAGCTAATCCAGAAATTGGAAAAGAAGCTGCAATAGAGAGCAAGGATGAATTAGAGGCTGCTCTACAAGGAGCTGATATGGTATTTATTACTTGTGGAATGGGTGGTGGAACAGGTACAGGTGCTGCTCCTGTTATTGCTGATATTGCTCAAAATTTAGGAGCATTAACAGTTGGTATTGTAACAAAGCCATTTTCATTTGAAGGTAAGAAAAGGATGGATCATGCTCTTGCTGGTATAAAAGAATTAAAACAACATGTAGATACTTTAATAGTTATTCCTAATGATAGATTAAGAGATATTATTGATAAATCTACACCTCTTGTAGAATCATTTAAAGAAGTAGATAATGTGCTTAGACGTGGTGTTCAATCAATTTCAGATTTAATCGCTGTTGCAGGACTTATTAATCTAGATTTTGCAGATGTAAAAGCAGTTATGGAAAAACGTGGTAATGCATTAATCGGTATTGGTATGGGAGTTGGAGAAAATAGGGCAACAGAAGCTGCTAAACAAGCTGTAACAAGCCCACTTCTAGAAGCAAGTATAGATGGTGCAACAGATGCAATTATAAATGTTACTGGTGGAGCTAATCTAACTTTATTTGAAGTAGAAGAAGCTGCTGAAGTTATTCGTGAATCTGCTAAAACTGATATAAATACAATATTTGGTGCAGTAATAAATGAGAATTTAAAAGATGAATTAATAGTAACTGTAATAGCTACTGGATTTGATAAAAAATCAGAAGAACAAGAAAAGAAAGAAAAAGTTGAAGAACCAGAAAGAAGATTCCAAACTATTGATGAAGAAGATAATAGTGAAGATGATGGTGATATTCCAACATTTTTAAGAAGAAAAAGAGTATTTTAAAAAATTATTTATATAAAAAAACTTAAGGTGTAAATCTTAAGTTTTTTTTATAAATAACTTTACTTTATATAATAAAAATAGTAAAATAATGGTATAAAGTGGTTGAAAGTGGAACAAGGTGGTGATTATTATGTTCATGGGAGAATTTCATCATACATTAGATGAAAAAGGAAGAATAATTTTACCTTCAAAAATAAGATTTGAATTGGGAGAAAATTTTATTGTTACAAGAGGGTTAGACAATTGCCTTTATGTTTATTCTGAAGATGGATGGAATAATATCATAAACAAATATAAAGAATTACCAAATACAAAAGATGCCAGAAATTTCATGAGATTTTTTCTATCAGGAGCTACTCAAAATAATACTGATAAGCAAGGAAGACTCAATATATCTCAATCACTTATTAAATATGCTTCTTTAAACAAGGAATGTATCATAATTGGTGTTAATGATCATTTAGAAATATGGAGTGAAGAAAACTGGAATAGGTTTATGGAAGAAAATGAAGAAAGTTTTACTGACATAGCTGATAATTTGTTTTCGAGTAATATAATATGAAACATATAAGCGTACTATTGAATGAATCAATAGAAAATTTAAATCTAAAAGATGATAGTGTTGTTGTTGATTGTACTTTAGGTAGGGCAGGACATAGTAGTGAAATACTTAAAAGAATACCTAATGGACTATTAATAGCATTTGATCAAGATGAAGAAGCAATAAAAGAATCAGATGAAAGATTAAAGAAAATAAATAGTAATTATAAATTGATAAAAAGTAATTTTGTAAATATAAAAAATGAATTAAAAAAAATAAATATAGAACATGTTGATGCAATACTATTTGATTTAGGTGTATCAAGTCCACAATTAGATGATCAAGAAAGAGGATTTAGTTTTCACAAAGATGCAAGATTGGACATGAGAATGGATAAATCAAGTAATCTTGATGCTTATAAAGTCGTAAATGAATATAGTATAGATTCATTAATAAATATATTTTTTAAGTACGGTGAAGAAAAATATTCACGTGCTATAGCAAAAAAAATAGTTGATGCAAGAGCTATTAAACCAATAGTAACAACTCTTGAACTTTCTGAAATAATTAAATCAAGTGTTCCAGAAAAGTATAGAAGAGAACATCATCCGGCAAGAAAGGTTTTTCAAGCTATAAGAATAGAAGTAAATAATGAATTAAATAATTTTGAACAAGCCCTTAAAGACAGTTTATATTTATTAAATAAAAATGGAAGAATTTGTGTTATAACATTTCATTCATTGGAAGATAAAATATGTAAAAATCTTTTTAAAGAAGTAAGTGAAATTGATTCAAATTTAAAAAAATTACCAATTATACCAAAAGAATATCAACCTAAATTTAAGATTATTGGAACTATAAAACCATCTAAAGATGAAATAGAATTCAATAATAGATCAAGAAGTTCAAAATTAAGAGTAATTGAAAGAATAGAGGGATAAAATGAAAAAGAAAAGAATAAAAAGAGTAAGATTGTCTAAGGGTGAAAAATTGCTATATACATCGGGTATATTGTGCCTTGTTTTATCTCTTTCATTTAAAGTTTTCTTTGGAGCTTCTGTTTCAAATTTAAGTATGAGTATAGAAAAAACAAAATCTGAAATTTCTACTCAACAAAAAACTAATGAAAGTTTGATGATGCAAGTTAATGAACTTACTAGCTATGAAAATGTAAAAAACGTGGTTAACGATAATGGACTAGCGTATAATAATCAAAATATATTAGTTATTAAAGATTAGGGAGGAAAGAATATGAAAAAAGTAAATCTTGTTAAATGGAATGCACCAAAGACTACTTTTTTTGTATTCTTATTTTTATTTTTTATACTATTTTTACAGTTTTTGTATTTATCATTAGGAAATAAAATATATGGTAAAAATATGGAAGAATTTGCAGCAAAAAGAAGTACTGTAAATAAAGTAATTACGGCGAACCGTGGTTCAATTTATGATAAAGATGGTTCAGCACTAGCAATAAATGTAAGTTCTTATACATTGATTGCTTATTTAAATACAAATAGAAAAGATATTAATGGTAATCCTGATTATGTCGAAAATATTGATGGTACAGCAAATGAACTCGCACAGGTATTAAACTGTGACTCAAGCATATTAAAAAAAACTCTAGAAAATGGAAAAAATTCTAACAAATATCAAGTTGAATTTGGAAGTGTTGGTAAAGGAATTACTGAACTTACAAAAACCACAATAGAAGAATTAAATTTACAAGGTATAGATTTTGTAGAAAGTCAGAAAAGATTTTATCCAAATGGAGATTTTGCTTCATATATAATTGGTTATGCTAAAAACAGTAATTCAGATGATTCTAATAGTGATATAAAAGGCGAACTTGGTATAGAATTGGAATATAATGATATTTTAAAAGGAAAAGATGGATATTTAAAATATCAACAAGATAGATATGGATATAAAATAGTAGGGACAAATGAGGAAAAAAAAGATGCTGAAAATGGATATGATATTTATCTTACCTTGAATTCAACTATACAAAGGTTTATAGAAAGCGCAATAGATAAAACAGAAGAATCATATAATCCTGAATGGATGACTATTACTGTAATGAATGCAAAAACTGGAGATATTCTAGGATCGGGGTCATCACCTTCGTATGATCCTAATCAAAGAAATTTAACTAGTTATGAAAATCCACTTATAAGTTATGTATATGAACCAGGATCAACTATGAAAATATATACTTATATGTGTGCTATGGAGAACAATAAGTATGATGGAAATAAAACTTTTCAATCAGGTTCAATTACTATATATGATAAAACAGTAAATGATTGGATTCCAGAAGGATGGGGAATGATATCATTTGATAAAGGATTTGAGTATTCTAGTAATGTAGGTGTTGCAAATTTAATATTAAATAATAATATTAGTAATGCAGAATTAAAAAAATGTCTTTCTGATTATGGATTTGGTAAGAAAACAAATGTTGAATTATCTAGAGAATTATCTGGAAATTTAGACTTTAATTATAAAATAGAACTTGTAAATGCTGGATTTGGGCAAGGTATTACTACGACAGCTATACAGCAACTTCAAGCAGCATCTATTATAGCTAACGATGGAAAATATGTTAAACCACATATTGTTGATAAAATAGTAAATCCTAATAATGGTAATATTTATTATGAAAGTAAAACTGAATTAAGTGAACAAAAAGTGAAAAAATCTACAGTTAATAAAATGAAAGAATTAATGTACAATGCTATTCATGGAACAGATCCTGGTACTGCAGCTCATTCTTATAATATAGATGGATTTGATTTGATAGGTAAGACAGGTACAGCACAAATATATAATTCTCAGACTGGAAGTTATTCTAAAGGTGAAAATAATTACATATTTTCATTTATAGGAATGTATCCTAAAGATGAACCAGAAATTATAATATATGGTTCTATGAAAAGACCTACAAGTATGGCATCGAGAGGACTTCGTCTTGCAATAACAGAAGTACTAAAAAATACAGAACAATATTTAGATATATATGGAAATTATAAAAAAGATGATAAATTAACAACATATACTATTGAATCATATAAAAACAAAAAAACAGATATTATAAAACAAAAATTAGATGAAAATAATTTAAAATACACAGTTATAGGAAATGGAGATAAAATTATAAACCAATATCCAATAATTGGACAAAATGTTACATCTTCTGATAAAATAATATTAGTAACAAATGGCAATGAGTATAATATGCCTAATATATCTGGATGGAGTAAGAATGATATAATTGAATTTTGTAAGCTATTAGATATAAAATATACTATAAATGGATATGGTTATGCTACAACGCAAAATATCGCACCAAATACAAAAATAGAAGAGAATATGACATTAGAAGTTAATTTATCTTCTGGATTGGAGAACTAAAATGAAAAGAAAAGGATTTACATTAATAGAACTTTTAGCAGTAATTGCAGTACTTGCAATAATAAGTACTATTGCTACAACTATTGTTATTAAATATATAGATTCATCAAAGTCTAATTTATTACAAGTACAAAAAAATGAAATAGTTCAAGCAGCTAAAGATTGGTCTTTAAAAAATACAAATAAATTAGATAAGTATCATTTAAACAATACATATATTTCAATAGATACATTGAAAGAAACTGGTTTTTTAGAAAATAAAAAAATTATAAATCCAGTTACAAAAAAAGAAATGGAAGGTTGTATTATAGCCGAATATGATACAAATAATAAAAGTTATATATTCTCTTTTAGTGAGGATAATTGTAGTAAATTAGAAGATGAAAATCCTACTAAAAAACCAGCTTTATCATATATTTTAGATAAAGAAAATAGTAATGAAAATAGCTCTTTAGTAGAAGAAAATGATTATTATGTATATAAAGGAATTAATCCAAATAATTATATGAAGATAGATAATAATATGTGGAGAATAGTTAGTATTGATAAAGAAACTTTGAATTTAAAAGTAGTTTTAACAACATATAATAACCAAAAGGAGTGGAATAGCTCTACAAGTCAAGATTTGGATTTAAGTTTTATGAAATCATCCTTAATGTTGGACATGAATAATTCTAATGTTCTAACAGAAAATGTAGCTGTAAATTTAGAAAAAAATAGTACATGGTACATAGGTAATGTAACCGATTCACAAGATCACTCGTTCACAGCTTTAAAATCACTTGAAAAACAAAATAAAATACAATCGGATATAGGACTTTTATCTGCGGGAGAGTATATTGAAGCATCTAAAGATTCTAATTGTAAAATAGATTATATAAATAATTGTTTAAATAATAACTATTTGAATTTCAATAAAAATTATTGGTTGATAAATAGTTCAGAAAAATCATTAACAAAAATAGAAAATGGTAATATAACATCAGAAAAAAACAATTTAAATGTTCTTTCTGTTTATCCTGTTGTTTATTTGAATTATGGTATTCAAATAAAGGGTAGTGGTACATCAGATGATCCTTATACAACGATGTAGGTGATAAGATGAAAAAAGTGGTAATTTGTTTAACAGCTTTATTTGCTATATTATTAGCTTTATTTACATTTAAATATTTAAAAAAAGAAAAAGAGATATTTAATATTTCTTTTTTGAGTTCAAATACAGTATCTGTAGATATATATAATAAAGAATTTAAAGAAGAATTTAAAAAAGTACGAGGTACAAAAGTAAAGAGCAGTATTAAAGAATATGAAAATAATAATATAGTTTATAAAAAAATTATTTTAGATAATAATGAATATTATGTTAATAAAGAAAATCTTGTAAGTGAAAAAGAAAAAATTATACAAGAAAAAGAATTATATATAAGAACTTCTACAATTATATATAAAGAGCCTAATAAACAATTTATAACATCTTCAATTAAAAAGGGAGAAAAAGTAGATATAATAGGATATGATACTTTAAATGAAGATGGAAGTGTACTTTATTATAAAATAAAATATAATGATTTAGTAGGATATATATATTCTAAATACTTAGTTAGTAGTTTAGATGAAGCTTTAAAAAATTATGATGAAGAAAATACATATAAAATACATGAAGCAAGAGGTAATAAGTATGGTGGAGGTAGCGCTAGTACATTAGACTATTATCCAAATAAAAAACCAAGTTTTGAAAATAATATAATGCCTGATGAAACAAGATGTTTATATTTAAATATGCTTGTTATAAATAGTGTAGATAGTTATATTGAATTTGCTAAAACATCAAATATAAATTGTTTTGTAGTTGATTTAAAAGATGAGACTTTAGCGTATAAATCACCAATAGCCAAAACATATTCAAATACAAGTTATGAAAATGCTTATAATGATTTAGAAAGCTTTAAAACAAATATAAAAAAATTAAAAGATAATAACTTTTATATAATAGGAAGAATTACAACATTTAAAGATAATTATTATGCTATAGATCATCCATTATCTTCAATTAAAGATAATAGAACGAATACTAGTTATAAAGCATCCTCATCATATTGGCCAAGTGCCTATAAAAGAGATGTATGGGAATATAATGTTTCTCTTGCTCTTGAAGCAGTAGAGCTATTTTCATTTAATGAAATTCAATTTGATTATGTAAGATTTCCAGATAATACATATTCTTATGAAAGGTTAGGTTATATTGATTTTCAAAATGAGTATAATGAAACAAAGGCTGAAGCTATACAACAATTCATTCAATATGCAACAGATAATCTACATAGAGTAAATGCATATATATCTGTTGATGTGTTTGGAGAAGCTGCTCATGATTATGTTACAGCATATGGACAATATTGGCCAGCTATATCAAATATAGTAGATGTAATAAGTGCTATGCCATACCCAGACCATTTTACAGCTCATTATTATGGAATAAATGAAATAGTATGGACTGTTCCATATAAATTATTAAAAACATGGGGAAGTTATGCAAAAGAAAGGCAATCAGAAATTAGTACTCCAGCTAAGGTTAGAGCTTGGGTACAAGCATATAACACAATAAAAGAACCATATGTAGTATATGACTCTACTAAAGTATCAGATCAAATAAGAGGATTATATGAAAATGGACTAAATAATGGGTATATTACTTGGAATTCAGCTTCAAGTTTAGCTAAGTATAAATCATTATCTGACACTTTTTTACAAAAATTTTAAAAAAGTATTTACAAGAGTATAAATATATGCTATATTATATATGCATTCTAGTAATTTTGCTTACGACTATAATGCACTATATATGCACACTTCGGTGTGCTTTTTTTGTTATATATGGTATAATTATGTTAGGTGATAATATGAAATGTCCAAATTGTAATAAAGAAATGAAAAATAATTATTGCATGGTTTGTGGATATATGCAAAATGGTAACTTTGTGGGAGAATGTATAAATGAAAAGAATAATGATATAAAAATATATCAAAAAAACTTTGATATTATGAATCAAAATGAAAATAAAATATTAACTATGTTACTGGGCCCAATATATATTAGTTATAAAGGATATCTTGTATTAGGGGTTATTTTATCTATCCTAGATATATTTTTTATGTATTTAACTATTTATATATTTTCTTTAATACCATTTACTATTTCTTTATCGTTTTTAGGATTTATTTTATATTTACTTATAAGTAGAATAATATTTATGTCATTTTTTAATTCAATTTGTCTTTATATAGATAATATAAAAATTAAAAGAATAGTAAAAAAATATAAAAATAGCTATAAAAATAAACTATATAAACATAATAATAAAATTATATTTATGATATTAAATATATTAATTTACATAATAGTGATAATATTAGTTAACATTTAAATGGAGGTATTTATGTATAGAAAATTAAAAATAGAAATAAATAAAGAAAATATTCAAAATAATATAAAAAATTTAATTAATGAATTAAATTATAAATACTATATAGGCGTTGTAAAAGGAAATTTTTATGGACATGGAACTGGTCTTACTAAAACAATGGAAAAAAGTGGTATAAATTATTTTGCTGTATCTAATTTAGATGAAGCAATAGCTTTAAGAGGTGAAACTAAATTACCTATACTTATACTTGAGCCAATAGATTATAAGTATTTTGATATAGCTTGTAAAAATAATATAACTTTAACAATAAATTCAAAAGAATATTATGATTTAATAAAAGAATATAAAGAAAAAATAAAAGTACATTTAAAAATAGATAGTGGATTAAATAGATTGGGAATAAAAAATAAAGATGATGTAGATTATATTGTATCTGATATAAAAAATACTAATCTTTATTTAGAAGGTATTTATACTCATTTTGCTACATCAGGTATTTTAGATAAACAATATGATATACAGTTATCTAGATTTAAAGAATTAACAAGTAATATAGATTTAAATAATATTGATATAGTACATATAGATAGAAGCGCAACTGCTTTAGCGCATGAAAAAAACTCTATTACAAATGGTGTAAGACTTGGAATTTCTATGTATGGATTTAATCCAATTCCTTATATTCCAAATACTTTTATGAATAGACTTAGAAATATAAAGAGAAATTATATAAAGAAAAAATTAAATATTAGTGAAACAAATGAATATAAAAATTTAAATTTAAAAGAAGCTTTTACTTTAAAAACAGGTATATTAGAGATAAAAGATGTAAAAGCAGGTGAACATATAGGATATGGTACAAAAGTTATAGCAAATGAAAATATAAAAGTAGCTATTATAGATGTTGGATATATGGATGGCATTTCAAAAAAAAGAAGTAATTCAAAAGTTGAAATTAATAATAAGTTATATGATTTTATTGGTGATATTGGTATGACTATGAGTATTATAAAAATAGATGATAGCGTAAAAATAAATGATGAAGTAATTTTAATTGGAGATAAAGTTTCTATTAAGTATGTAGCAAACATTTTAAATACATCTGTTTATGAAGTAACAAATATGCTAGATAGTAGTATATTAAAAGAATATAGGTAAAATATATGTTTAATATAAAAACAGATTCTAGAAAGGTAAAAGCAGGCGATATATTTGTCGCACTTAAAACACCACTTTCTAGTGGAGAAAAATATATAGAAGATGCTATAAAAGCTGGAGCAACAACAATAGTAGCGCAATCAGGTTCATACAGTGTTAATACTATTATAGTTGATGATACAAGAGAATATTTAGAAAATTATTTAAAATTAAATTATAATAAATATATAGAAAAAATGAAAATAGTTGGTATAACAGGAACAAATGGAAAAACAACTATCGCATATCTTATAAATCAAGCATTAAATTTAAATAATATAAAATCAGCTTATCTTGGGACAGTTGGATTTTATATGAATGACTATATCGAAGAGACTAATAATTCAACTCCAGATATATGTGATTTGTATGAATATCTAATGAAGGCCTATGAAAATAATATTGAGTACTTTATAATGGAAGTAAGTAGTCATGCCCTTGCTTTAAGAAGAGTAGAAACAATAACATTTGATACATGTATATTTACTAATTTAACTCAAGATCATTTAGATTTTCATGGTACAATGGAAAATTACATGAAAGCAAAACAAAAACTATTTTTTAAATTAAAGGAAAATGGTTTAGCCATAGTAAATAAAGATGATAAATACTCTAAAAATTTTATATTATCCTTTAATAATAATATTCTATATAGTATAAAAGATATAAAAGAATATAAGATAGAAAAAGATAGTATGACTTTTGAATTAAATATAAATAATAAATATTATAATTTTAAAACAAATCTAATAGGTAAATTTAATTTATATAATTTAAATGCTGTAATTAAATTTTTAAGTTATATAAATATTGATATAAATAGAATAATAAATACAATAGAAAATCTTATCCCACCAAAAGGTAGAGTAGATATAATAAATTTTAATACAAATAAAATAATAATTGACTATGCACATACTCCAGATGCTATAGAAAAAATAATTGATGTAGCTAATGATTTAAAATATAAAAATCTTTATATTGTATTTGGATGTACAGGATGTAGAGATAAATCCAAAAGACCTATTATGGGACATATTGTAAGTGAAAACGCAACTAGATTTATTATAACTAATGATGATGTTTATACAGAAAATCCTATAGATATAGTAAAAGATATAGAAAAAGGTATAAAATATAATAATTATTCAGTTATACTAAATAGATATGAAGCAATAAAAGAAGGAATTTCATATCTAAAAAGAAATGATATATTAATGATTTTAGGAAAAGGTCATGAAAATGTAATGAAACTAAATAACAAAAGAATTCATTTTAATGATAAAGAATGTGTTTTAGAAATTATAAAAAAATAGAAAAGAGGGATGTCACATGATAGGAGAATATACTTTAGAAATGTTATGTAATAAATATAACTTATCCAAAGACAAATTAATAAAGAAAAATAGAAATATTTTAGACTATGGAGAATATAAAGAAATTGATGAAACTTTAAATTATCTTATTAATAAATTAAGAATACAACCTGAAAATATAGAAAAGTGTCCAAGCATTTTATATAGAAATGTTAACCAAATTGTAAACAATATTAACTTTCTTAAGGAACAAAAAATAAATTTTAGTGAAATTGAATCATGTCTTCATGTATTAAGTACTGAATATAAACAATTAATAGAAACATATAATTATGTAGAATCTAATTACGGATTACAAGCAATCAATAAAAATACATCTATTCTATCATGTCCAATCAAAATTATTTTAAGTGTTGAAAATCTTAATTTGAATAGAGATTTCAATTTAACAATTTGTGTATCGATTGAGTTTGGAAAAACGACACTAGAAGAAATTCAAAAGATAATCAAAAGTAATGAG
>ULSA01013765.1_pt1 | contig 91076 bp, 88 predicted proteins | sample 1955951 | NCBI WGS metagenome assembly ULSA01 (sample SAMEA4835697, study PRJEB28245) | human gut metagenome | biome: gut microbiome; material: fecal sample | place: Denmark | collected 2008 | reverse complement strand
CCCGTTGGACCAGTTGGTCCTTGTAAACCTTGAATTCCTTGAGGTCCTTCCTCACCTTGAGGACCCGTTGGACCAGTCGGTCCTTGTATACCTTGAATTCCTTGAACACCTTGGGCTCCAGCCTCACCTTGAGGTCCTGTTGGACCAGTTGGTCCTTGTAAACCTTGAATTCCTTGAGTTCCTGCCTCACCTTGAGGACCGGTTGGACCTGTTGGACCTTGTAAGCCTTGAATTCCTTGGGCTCCGGCTTCACCTTGAGGACCTGTTGGACCAGTTGGTCCTTGTAAACCCTGAATACCTTGAGGTCCAGCTTCACCTTGAGGACCCGTTGGACCAGTTGGACCTGTTGGGCCAGTAGCTCCAGTTGGGCCTATGGGTCCCCCACTAGGTCCTGTAGGTCCCGTTGGGCCTGTGGGACCCATAACTCCTAATTTTTCTTTACATTTCTTTCCTTGTTCTAAAATACACTCTATTTTTTTAGAATATTTATTATTCATTTTTTTGCTCTCCTTTCTTTAATATTATATGAATCTCTCATAATTAGATATTTATTATTGACTAATCAAAATAAAAAAAACTCAAGCTATTTTATTTCTTGCTTAAGTTTTCCTTATTTATCATTTCATCTATTTCTTGCTTTTTTGGAGTTATTTGTTCTTTTAATATATCTAATTTTCTATACATATCCGTTGTTTCTTTATATTCTTCAAAATCTTCTTGATATTCACTTTCAATTTCATATTCTAATTTTTCAATTTGTTTAAGTGTATCCCCTAATACTGTTTGTATATTTGTTAAGCACCCTATTTTAGAATCTAGTTTTTTTATTATATCTCTATACTCTATATAACTTAAATTTTTATTTTTAGAAGTAATTACCTTTCTAATTGTTCTTATTCTATTATTTATTAAAATTGAACTTGTTAAAAATCCAACTAATTGATTTTTAAATAACACTATTGGAAACATTGTATTACTTAAAGTTACCGTATTATTTAGGAAATTAACAATACCGCTATAGAAAGTTTTCTTTCTTATTTTTGGACTTGTTAAATTCACTATTGTTTTCAATTTATCTATTTCTTTATGTGTATTACTTAAATTTTCTTCTATACTACTTTCAACTAAATGTATATCTTGCGTTATGAGCTTAAATTTATCTTGCGATTTTGTCTCTTTTTCGTTAATATTGTTATCATTTAACGAATCTAAAATGTCATCTAAAACAGTTAATGAAGATAATAATTTATTTATTTTTTTTACATCATTATTACCTTTTTCTTCTTTTTTTATTAGTTTATTAGTTTCTTTTTTTAATGAAATAACTTTATCTTTAATCCAATAAATTTCATATTCATAATCTTCATCTTGTTCATTCTTTCTTATCTTTTTTAAATTTTCTTTTACATCAATTATTTCTAAATTTAAATTTTTTACTTCATTATCACTTTGTATTTTTTTTGATTTTTTTATTTCATCACTAATTTTATAATCGAATATCATTTTATCTCTATCAGAAAATGTTTTGCTTGCTCTTTTAACTTTTTGCTCTACTTGAGTTATTTTATCTTTTATATTTTTGATAGAAGAAACATCTGTATTATTTACATCTACGTATTTTTGTTTTATCTTATTTATTTGTTTTTCTTTTTGTAAAAATTCTTTTTTACTTGATACAAATAATGGATCATCAAACATTTTTGTTGTAACTGTTTTTTCTAAAAATGAAACATCGTTTATTAATTTATTCAATTCAACTTCGTCATTTTTTACTTTTGTTTTATAATTTTTATCATTAATATTTATTTTGTTTTTCCTAAATATACCTATAAATGAAAAGAAAGCTATTTTAATCTTTTTCCCAAGTTGATATTTTCCTGTAAATAATTTTTTAAAAAATGCAAATATATTTAATAATACCTTTTTTATAAAGTCAAATACTTTCTTTATCATATTACCACCTTGTAATATTTTATCACATTTTGTATATAATTAAAAGAAAAACTATTGTATTAACAATAGCTTTTATAATTAAAATATTATATATGATCCTAGGATAATAGCAAGTAATATATATAATACAATTAATATTATATAACCAGTTCCATAGGATCTAGTAGTTTGATTACCACAATTATTGTGATTATCTTGGCATGCAGAATTAGTACACATTTCTAACACCTCCTATTACTGGCCTAAATATAGGCTCCTAGTATGATTATTAAAAGAATAAATAATACTAAAACGATAGCAGCTCCAGATATTCCTGTATTATTACACATATAACATTCCTCCTTTTTTATCTTTCACAGTATTTTATGGCTTTTTATAAATTTTGTGAATATTAATTCATTAATTGACATTTTTATTTTAAATTTTTATTGATTTCTTGTTTTTTTCACATTTTCTTGCTATCATATATATGGACTATTGAAAGGAGATATAACATGAAAAAGAAATTGTCGGTACTTTTTTGTTTAACCTTATTACTTTGTTCTGGTTGTGGACAAAAAACTGAAGTTAAATTAAAAGATGGTAAAGAAGTTATTGCATCAGTTAAAGGTTATGATGTAACAGCTGAAGAATTATTTGAAAAAATGAAAGGTAATTATGGAGCTTCTACTTTAATTAATTTAATTGATACTTATATTGCAAATACTGAAGTTAAAACAACTGATGAGCTAAAAGAACAAGCTAAAAAAGAAATAGCTAATATGAAAAGCTATTATGAATCATATAATTATTCTTGGGATCAAGTATTAAGTCAATATGGATATGAAAATGAAGATGCATTAGTTGACGAATATATTTTATCTTTAAAACAAGAACAAGCTTCTAAAAAATATATTAGAGAAAATATTACAGAAGATGAAATCAATGCATATTATGATTCTGAAATATATGGTGATTTTACTGTTAAACATATTTTAATTACTTCAGATGCTAGTGATGACTCAACTAATGAAGAAAAAGCAGAAGCAAAAACTAAAGCATATAATACGGCTAAAGAAGTAATTGGAAAATTAAATAAAGGTGAAAAATGGTCTGATTTAGTAAAAAAATATTCAAAAGATGACAACACAGTTAATAAAGATGGTGAATTAACATTTACTAAAGGGGATGTTGTAAATGAATTTTTCGAAGCATCTAATAAATTAAAAGATGGTGAATATACTAGCGAACCTGTAGAAAGTACTTATGGTTATCATATAATTTATAGAGTAAGTTTATCTGATAAACCAGAACTTAGTAAAGTTAAAGATGAAATACTAGATAGTATTGTTGAAAATAAAATTAATAACGATTCTAATTTAATGACTAATACATGGTTAAAAATAAGAGAAAAATATAATTTAACTATTTCTGATACCGATTTAAATAACAAATATAATGATTCAATAAAATAAGAAAGTGAATAATCACTTTCTTATTTTTTCTATATCTTCTTTACTAAAACCTTTTGCATATAATTTACTGTTTATAAAGAAATTTAATTCTTTGTTAGATTTAATTAAACTATATTTTTTATATAATTTATCATATTCTTTTTGTATAATATCCTGATTTTCTACATAATTATTATCAAAGTAGTAACATATTTTTTCTTTCTCATAACCAAGTTCCATAAAATAATTAACTAATTTTTGTTTTAACATATTTTTCGACTTATTCTTATTTAATTGAATTTTCTTTTTCATTAATTTTTCTAATTTTCTATCAAACTCTTCTTCATATTTGTTAACTTCATATACTCCATCTATATTTTGTTCTTTCAAGTTATTAATTATTTTATAAGGACCATCTGTGCTTAAATTAACTTTATCATATACAAAGGATTTAAGATAAATTGAATCATTTACTAAATTTATTTCTTTTAATTTTTTCTTAATTTCATCTTTTTTATCATTTAAGTTATTTTTTTCTATGTACTTATCTATTTCATTTTCACTTCTTGTTTTTGATATTGCATATTTAAGTATTTTATTATAATTTGAATAAAATACAGTTTGTTCTAATATTTGGTGTAATTTTTCTTCATCAACTAATTTGTTTAATAATAAATTCTCATTTAATATAACTTCATCATACGTTGTTATCTCACTCATATCATCAAATTTAATTTTATATTTTCCATTATTTATTTTTTTTATTTTAGATATTTTCATAATAACCTCTTATATAATAAAATCTAATACTATTTTAAGTGTATTAGATTTTTTGATACTTCTTCTAAAGCTTTTCCTATATTTTTTTTAGATTGATATTCATTTTCTTTCATTTGATAATTTTCTTTTGTTTCCATTTCTTTTACTCTTTTAGAAACTAAATTAACAAGTAAATACTTTGAACCAATCTGATTTAATAACTTGTCTATTGAAGGATATATCATAGTATCACCTCTCTTATTTTGATAATACATCAATCAATTTTTTTATTCAAGTAAATTCTCTTTCTTTGACATAAATTTACAATCATTTTATTATATCTATTATTAAATTACTTTTATCTGTTGCATGTTCTGAAAATTCAAAACACGAAAGAATATCAGCTAATGAAACATTTTTATCGTCATAATAAACTTTAACTAGTTCTTCGTTTTCTAAAACAAAATCACCAACTTTTTGGTTTATATACAATCCAACTTTATAATTTATTTTATCGTCTTTGTTAAATCTTCCAGCTCCTAAATCTCTAGCTATTTCACCAAGTTTTAATGTATTAATACTTTTTATCCATCCACTTTTCGAGCTTTTTACAGAAAAACATTTGTCAGATATTTCTATATTTTCTATATTTCCACCTTGATACTCTATCATTTTTTTAAATTTTTCATAAGCTGAACCATCTTTTAATTTCAATTCCAATTCTTTTTTTATTTCTTCTACATCTCTATTTTCAACAGATTCAATAAGTAGACTTGAAAGTGTTATTACTAGTTTTTTTAAATCCTCTGGTCCTTTTCCTTGTAAAGTATCAATTGCTTCTTTTACTTCTATAGCATTACCTATTGTATTTCCTAAAGGTTCTTCCATATTAGTTAAAACACAAATAACTTTTTTATTATACTTTTTTCCTATTTTTATCATTTCATTAGCTAAAGCAGTTGCTCCTTCTACATTTTTCATTAAAGCTCCGTTTCCAACTTTAACATCTAAAATTATATGATTAGCACCTGAAGCTATTTTTTTACTCATTATACTTGAAGCAATTAAAGGTATAGATTCTGTAGTTCCTGTTACATCTCTTAAAGCATATAACTTTTTATCTGCTGGTACTAAATTTGCTGTTTGGCTTATTATAGCAAGTCCAATATCATTGACTTGTTTTATAAAAGCATTCTCATCTAATTTTACTTTAAAACCATTTATTGATTCAAGTTTATCTATTGTTCCTCCAGTATGTCCTAATCCTCTTCCAGACATTTTTGCTACTTTAAGTCCTGAATCTGCAAGAAGAGGCGCTAAAATTAACGTTGTTTTATCGCCTACTCCCCCAGTTGAATGCTTATCTACAACTTCACCATTAATATTACTTAAATCAATTATATCTCCACTTTCAAGCATTACCTTAGTTAAATTAAATGTTTCTTCATCTGTCATTCCATTCAATACAATTGCCATTAATAATGAACTCATTTGGTAATCTTTAACAGTTCCATTTAGATAATTAGTTATTGCATAATTTATTTCATCATATGTTAGTTCTTCTTTGTTTTTCTTTTTAGTTATTATATCTATAATATTTGTATTCATTTAAATTCACCTATTATGATTATATCAAAAATAGTCAAAATTATAAGTCAATCTTGTAAATATTTGTAAAGTCAAAATTAATTTTCCTAATAAACTTAAATATTTAAAATTTTATTTAATTTACCATGATAAATTATTTGATTGTTTTTTCCTTTACAAGTTATTAATGATATATCATCATTACTTAAATCTAAATTTATATATTTTCTTTTTTCTACTTCGTATATATTATTAATACTATAAACATACTTTTTATTATTATAATAAAAATATATTTCATCATTTATTTTTAATTTGTTCAATTTTTTAAAATAAGATATATCACTATTCCCTGAATGCGATGCCAAAATAATATGACTATTTTTTTGATCAGGCCATATTGTTTCTCTTAAAACAGCAATATTTTTATCAACATTATTTAATGGATTATCAATATTATATATACCCTTTTCCAAATTAATTTTTGGAATTTGAATTACTGCAATATAATCATCTTGTTTCCTATTTGATTCATTTACTGTATCAAAAAAATTTACTACTTTACTTTTATCAATAATTTTTTTATTATAATCATTATAAAAATTATATATTAATATTAACAAAATTATATAAATAGAAAAAATTATTATTTTATTTAAAAAATTCTTTTTCATATTTTTTTAATAATATAAATGAAATAATATTTATAAATAATGTAATTACTAATATTAAATACTCAAAGTTATTTTTATATGTATTTGGAACTTGTATTAAAAATTCTTTTTTATTTGTTATATTTAAAGTTACCAGTTCTTCATTTTCCTTTATTTCAAAATAATGTTTACTATTATCTAAAACATAACCTTCTTTTGATTCTATTTCTTTTATATAATATTTTCCTAATAACATATTTTCTACTAATAATTCTCCTTTTTCATCTGTTATACCACTATATATTAGATTATCGTGTATGTCATAAATACCTATTTTTGTTCCTGGAATTATTGTATTATCATCTTTATCTTTCTTTATTATTTTTAAACTTCCTCTTTTTAATTTATTAAAAATTTCGTATGTTATTTTTTCCTCATTTTCTTTTATTTCAAAATAGTACTCTTCATTATCAATTACATATTCATCTAAAGTTTTATATTCTTTTATATAGTATTTTCCATATGGTAATTCTTTACTCTTTGCAATCCCTAGTTTGTTTGTTTTGATAATATCTACTAAATCTCCTTTTCTATAATATATATAACTATTATCAGTTGATTTTATATCTTCTTCAGCATATATTTTAAATTCAATATTATCTAAAGGTAAGTAATAATAATTATTATTTTTTATAAATTCTCCTTTCTTATTTACTGTTATCGTTCCCTTTTTTGGTTTATTCTCAAAATATAATGTCAATAATGTTCCATTCTCAGTATACTCATATTTAGAATCTTTTCCTATTTCAAATTCCATAACACTTTCGTTCAATTCATAACCTCTTGGAGCTTCTATTTCAATTAGTTTATATTTTCCATATTCTAATTTTAAATATGTTGTAAATGAACCTGACTCATCAGTTGAAAATATATCATAGTACTTACCACCTACATACTGACTGACAAACGCATTCTTTTCTATATTTAATATCTTAAATTTTGTATTAGCTAATTTTATTACTTTTTTTGTTTCACTATCTATTTTAACTACTTTTAAATAAGTAGATGCCTTATTATTTAATATATTATAATATTGTGTATTTTCACTAGTTTCACTAACAGTTACATAGAAATCATTTATTTTTTCATACCCATCTTTTACATTATTTTGATGAAATTGCCAAGTACCATATGGTAAATCAATAGAAGCATATCCATTCTTATCTGTTTTTATTTCTGAATACTTGTTGTTTTTACTATCATATATTTCAAATATAATATCTTCTTCTGGATTTAAAAATGTTGTATTTTCATTAACGTAATTATATTGTTTTAAAATATTTATTTTATTTTTAATTACACATTCTGTTACCTCTAATACATACTTTTCATTATTTTTTATATAAATATTATAAAAAGCATCATCCAATAAATACCCTTTACTAGGCGATATTTCTTTTAAATAATAATCATTATATTTTAATACTTTAGCACTTCTAAAATATCCATTTTTATCTGTAGTTACAGTTGTTATTAAATTATTTGTTTTTTTCTCATATATTCCATATATTGCACCTTCTAAAGTTGCTTCTCCTTGTTTAGTATTTGTTTCAATATCTTTTTTATAACCTTCTATATAACTATAATAACTATTTATAGTAAATGATGATGTAATAGAATCTACATTACCTGGTGTAATCATGTTTTGAACGCCATTTCCAACAAATACCTTATAATCATTTTCATAAACATTTTTCTTTTTTAAATTAACAGTAATTTTTCCTTCAGTATTTGGAGTTATAATTAATTTGTTTCCTTTTATTTCATATTTTGCATCTTTTACATCAATATTAAAATCATTAATTACATTATTTTCATCTATCAAAGTAAGACTTCTTCCAACTTGTATATCATATATATTATTATCAAATGAAGGCTTTTTATAATGATTATCTATTAATTTATTTATTTCTTCTTTTTCTTTAGATATATCTAATATATCACCATTACTCCATCTTTCTTTAGTAAAACTTACATCAACATCCCCTAAAATAGTTTCCCATATCATTCCTTGTGTTGCTGCTCTATATTGTAATGTATTATGGCCTGGGTATGTATATCCATAATAAGCAACTAATGTTAATCTTTCTTTAATAGAATCTCTTAATCCAGTATCTTTCCATTTTGCTTCATATAAAGGATTACCTTCTTTAATATCATTTTCTATACAATAAGATACATTTCCGTCTATATCATATAAATTCCAATGCCAAGAAGAATTGCTTCCAGGTTTTACTCTATTATAATAATACCCCGAATCAACAAAATTTAATGAAGCTGCATTTACCCCTTTTATTCCAAAAAATATACTTATTAATCCAATCAATAAAAAAGTATATTTTTTAAAACAAAATCTCATTCTATCCTCCTTACTAGTCATGAAAGCAGATTATTCATCTGCTTTTTTACTTGATAAATATGTTACTTTTTCTGCTATAAATTCCATAACACTTTTCTTTTCTTCTTCTTTTTCTATAATTCTGGATTGTAATCTTCCTTTTACACCTAAAAGATCACCTTTATGACAGTATTCAGATGCATTTTCAGCTACACCTTTCCATAGAACACAAGGTATAAAATCAGTATCATATTCGCCATTTACATTTTTATAAGTACGTGGTACAGCAAGTGTTATATATGTTACTTTACTACCACTTTCTGTTTCATATAATTCTGGATCTTTTACTAGTCTTCCAACAACTACCGTTTGATTTAACATATAAAACCTCCTTTCTGATGTACACTATATACTAAAAAAAATAGAAGTACAAACTCCTATTTTCTTTTATTTTTTTATATTAACTAATTAATTTTTTTATTTATATATGCATATTTAAAAATTTATTATCACTCTTATTTCAAAAATTTAAAATGTAAAGTTTTTTTAAAAATATAATTTTAATAAATGATTAAGTTCAACAGCATATTCCATTGGCAATTCTTCCCTGAATTTATCTACAAATCCCATAATTATTAATTCTTTTGCTTTTTCTTCATCTATACCTCTACTCATCAAATAGAATAACTTTTCTTCACTTATTTTTGATACTGTTGCCTCATGTTCTATTTGAGATGTCTTGTTTGACACTATATTAGTAGGAAAAGTGTCACTCTTTGATTTTTCATCAAGTATTATGGTATCACATTTAACAAGTGATGTAGAATTAGAAGCGTTTTCACCTATTCTTACTAATCCTCTATATGTAGAATTTCCCCCATTTATTGCTATAGACTTATTTAAGATATTACTCTTTGTATTTTTTCCGAGATGAATCATTTTAGCACCTGTATCTTGTATTTGATTTTCACTTGCAAATGCAATACTAATACAGTTTCCTGTTGAATTATCTCCTTTTAAAACACAACATGGATATTTCATATTTAAACTAGATCCAACATTCCCATCTATCCATTCCATTGTGCCAAAATCATCTACTATTGCTCTTTTTGTTACAAGATTATATACATCTGTACTCCAATTTTGTATAGTAGTATACCTACATTTAGCATGTTTTCCAACATATATTTCAACAACAGCAGCATGAAGAGAATCACTTGTATATGTTGGTGCTGTACAACCTTCCATATAATGTAAATCACTATAATCATCTACTATTATTAAAGTTCTTTCAAATTGTCCCATATTTTTTGTATTTATTCTAAAATAGCTTTGAAGTGGTCTATCTAATTTTGTATGTGGTGGTACATATATAAATGATCCTCCACTCCATACAGCACCATTTAAAGCTGTATATTTATTTTCATCATATTTTACAAGCTTATTAAAATATTTTTTAAATATATCTGGATATTTTTTTAAAGCTGTATCTGTATCACAAAAAATAACATTCTTTTCTTCTAATTCCTTTATCATGTTATGGTATACTGCATTACTATCAAATTGAGCCCCAACACCTGCTAAATATTTTTTTTCAGCATCAATAAGCCCTACTTCATCGAATGTATTCTTTATATCTTTATCTACTTTATTCCAATTACTCTCAATCTTATCTGTTACTTTTTTATAGTAATTTATCATATCAAAATTTAGATTTATTTGAGGTCCAAAATTTGGTTGTTTAGCTTCTATAAATTTCTTAAAACATTTAACTCTAAAGTTAGTCATCCATGTTGGCTCGCCTTTTAAATGAGATATTTCTCTTACATATTCTTCATCAAGTTTTTTCATGACTATCACCATACCAATTATACTAAAAATATAAAAAAAAAGAAACTATTTTGTTTCTTTAGTTATCGCTTTTTCCATTCCCCACCATGGAAGTAAAGCACATTTTTTTCTACTAGGTTGTTTATACACATCATCATATACATTTGCTTGTTCCAAAATAGATGCATCATATTCTTTTTCATCAACCATATTATTAAAATTATTTATAATTTCTTTTGCTTCATCAATTGTTTTACCTATTAATGTATCGATCATTATTGACGTTGAGCTTGTACATATTGCACAAGCTTCACCATCAAATTTAACATCCTCTATTTTATTATTATTTAATTTAACCATCAAATCTATTTCATCAATACAACTCTCATTATTTGTATTAACTTTTATATAAGTGTCATCATCAATTAATCCTCTATTTTTTGGATGTTGATAATGTTCAAGTATTATCTCTCTTTTTAAATTTTGATCCATAAAACCACTTCCTTAAGCATATCTTTTTGCATTTTTTATTTCTTTATCACTATAGTATTTATCTACTTTATCCAGTAATCTTTCATAAATTGGACTTAATATTTTTTCATCATCTAAATTATTCTCGCCAAAACTAGGATTAAAATATCTTGAATTACAGAATGATTCAATTAGTAAATTAATTATATTCTCATTTTCATCTATTAAATTATCAATATAATTCATATCTATATTTTGCATCGCATTAATTATTAAAACTTCACATTCATCAACACTTAAATCATCATAAAATTTTTTTTCAGTTCCCATTCTTACACTATACCCATAATAAAATGAACATGATCTTTTTTTTATAATATTTTTTAATAGTTCATTTTTTATGTCATCCCTACTTAATGATTTTATATAATCTCTAGCATTTCTTTCTCTTGTAAAACCAATTGCATTACCATCCTTCATATAATTTCTAAGTGCTAGATATATCTGAGATTGCTTACTATAATCTTCACCTTTTTTCATAGTTTCTTTGCAAGCAAAATCTATTTTTTCTAAATTGTTCTTTAGCATAGTATCACCTTAAACATTATAACATATAAATTTACTATTTTTTAACATTATATTGATTGTTTTTTTCATTTTTTAAAAATACATTATATTTTTCAACTTTTAAATTATCATTTTCAAAATTTCTTACATAAATAATTATAAATTTCATTATTACTCATAATATTCCTCATAACGATTATAACACAAAAAGAATGATATCATTCTTTTTATTCTATAGTAAAGGTTAAATCTTTCGTTGATTTTAACTTAACTAAAACATATATACTTTCAATTAAATTTATAACTTCTGTTATTAATAAAAACACACCTGCCATAACAGTAATAGTCATAAATGAGGCAAAAGGATTTATTATTAATAAAACACCAATAACCATCATTAAAATTGCAAGTAATATTAATAGAGCACAATTATTTTCTAAAACAAGACTTAAATTAATTGATAATTGAAGTTTAAATAAATTACTTACTATTATCCAAATTCCTAATATAATTGGAAATATAGATATTATATCACTTCTATAAATCATTAACATAATTCCTGTAATAATTGTAAGTAAACCCATCAATAAATCAAAACTAAATAATCTAGAAAATTTAGATATTGTGAAATACGAAATCATATAACCTATTCCTGTAATTAATATTATAATTGAAAAAATTACTGTAAATACCTCTAGTGATTCTAATGGTTTTGCTATTAAAAATATTGAAAGAAATATCATTAATATAGATACTATAATAGAACAACCCTCATATTTTTTTATATACTCTTTTATCATATACATCCTCCTATTATTAATATACCACAATATTAAATTTTAATTAATATACAAAAAAATATATTTGTTGGATAAAATACAAAATAAAAAGGCTTATTTAGCCTCTACAATTAACTTAATAGCAGTTCTTTCTTCCCCATCTATCACAATATCAGTGAATGCAGGAATACAAACTAAATTTTTACCACTTGGCGCTACAAAACCACGTGCTATAGCAATAGCTTTAATTGCCTGATTTAAAGCTCCAGCTCCTATTGCTTGAATTTCTACATTTCCTTTTTCTCTGAATAAATTAGCAAGTGCTCCTGCAACAGAATTAGGATTGGATTTAGTCCCAACTTTAAGTGTTTCCATATTTTTTATTTCCTCTCTTTCTATATTAAAGAATATGAAAAAAATAAAAAAAAAAGAACAATATATAATTGTTCAATTAAAATTTATTATCTACATAATTTTTAATTACTTCTGCTGTTTTTTCAATTCCCAAAGAATCTACATTTAAAGCTAAATCATAATTATTTATATCATACCAATCTTCTTTAGTATAATATTTATAATGTTTACTTCTTTCTTTATTAATTTTATTAATTTGTTTTAAGGCATCTTTTTCTTTTAATCCATAATATTTAACCGCTCTTTTTACTTTGTTCACTTCATCACTATATAAAAATATATGAACAGTATTTTTATTATTTTTTAATATATAATTAGAACATCTTCCAACAATAACACAAGATTCTTTTTTTGCTAAATTTTTTATTATTTTTTCTTCAGCTATAAATATTCTATCATCGTTATTTTTTTCATATTTAGGACTACTTAATTTTTGATCATTATTTGATACATACGATTTTGAAAATCCAGTTTTTTCACTAATTATAGAAATTAATTCTTTATCATAAAAACTAATTCCTAATTTTTTTGATAAAACCTTACCTACATATCTTCCACCACTACCATATTCTCTTGCTATAGTTATAATTATTTTTTTACCATTATAACTTAAATCATTTTGTTCATTTTCTTCTTTTAAGTCAATTACATTTTCTTCTTTTTTTGATAATTTTTTAAACTCTGATAATAATACAAATATAGCTATTACAAAAGTAATTGAATCTGCTATAGGTCCTGCTATAAGTACACCATTTATTCCCTTATTAAATAGAATTGATAAAATGCAAGCTATAGGAATAAATAAAATTATTTGTCTTATAAATGATACCATTGTTGCTTTTTTTACATTACCTAAAGATTGTACAACAATAGAAGATGTCATTTCTAGAAAATTTAATCCCATTACCATTAAAAATGTACGACATAAAATAACTGCAAACTCCAAAAATAACTTATAATTAGGATCATTATTTGATATAAATATACTTACTAATTGTTTTGGAAACACTAAAAATATAATATTATATAAAATACCAACTACACAATTTATAGCTAATACTTTACATAAAGTTTCTTTAACTCTTTTATAATTTCCTGCTCCATAATTAAAACCAATAATTGGTTGAGCCCCTATAGATATTCCAAGAACTGTAGAAATATAAAGACTATTAATTTTAGATATAACTCCATATACTGAAAGAGGTATATCAGAACCATATTTAGTTAATGCTCCAAACTTTGTCATCATATTATTCATAAAAATAAATAATACTAAAATAGTCATTTGAGTTATAAAGGATGATAATCCTAAACCTAATGTTCTAAATATACCCTTATCTAAAACAAAAGACTCTTTTTTTAGCTTTACAGATTTTACTCTTTTTAAATATATAATAGCCATTAAAAATGAAACAACTTGACCTATTACAGTTGCGATTGCTCCACCTTTAACTCCCATATTAAATTTAAATATAAAAATAGGATCTAATATAATATTTAATACTGCACCTGTTACAAGTAAAATCATCGAATATCGTGGAGAACCATCAGCTCTAATTAATTGAGATAAACTAGAATAAATCATCATAAATGGTGCACCTATAATAATAATTTTCCCATAATCTATTGCATATGAATATACACTTGAAGTACATCCAAATACATATACTAATTTTGGTAATAAAAAGTAAAAAATTATACTCAATATAACAGACATTATTATTGATACAACAACAGCATTTCCAATTATCTTTCCTGCATCTTCTTTTTTACCTTCACCAAGTTTTAAAGAAAGGTTTGCTGCAGCACCATTTCCTATTAATCCCGATACAGCATTAAAAATTATAACAAGTGGAAAAATAACATTTGTTGCTGCATTACCTAATGTACCAACTCCTTTACCAATAAATATTTGATCTACGATATTATAAACAGAATTTATTAACATACTTATTACACATGGTATAGCAAACATAATCAATAATTTATTTATATTCTCATGTCCTAAATCAACCTTTTTAATAAACATCACTACCTCTCTTTTTTTTACAGCTTTTAAAGTATATCACAATAAATTTTTTTATGTAAGTAAAAAAAGAATTTTTTTTATAAAACTCTTTTTGTACTACGTTCATAAACTATGTCGGCATCCGTTGGAACTTTGCATAATAAAAATGATGTTTAAAGACATCATTTAAATTTTATATACTTTATTTTTACCCATTCTTATCTTTTGTAACTGTTCACTTAAAACTCCTCTTGTATAATATACAGCACCATCTAAATCAATTTCATTATCTAAAAATTCATAACTTTTCTTACTTTCATCCCAATATTTTTGATGTTCTTCTACAAATTCTTTAGATAACATTGCTGTTGAAACACTTGATATATTGACTTTTCCTCTATCGTTTAACATTTTTTCAAAATAAAATGAGAATTTTTCTAAATCATAGTTTCCACCATGAAGTTGATAAATATCATAAAAGTCTTTTACTCTTGTATTTGGTATATTTGGTTTGTTACTTTCAGCTATTATGCATAATTTTTCAGCTAAAGTTTCTTCAATTGAAGGAACAAGTACTTGATAAATATCATCTTTTGTAAATATCTTTGGAACTTCCTTTTTTTCTATTTCATATATACAAGGATGATTTTCTCTATAATCAATTCCGAGAGGATGACTTATTTTTCCAAAATTAGCTTTTAAACCAATTTTAAATATTCCTGTATTAGTTACTTTAGGTTTTCTATTAAATTCATAACTAATATTATCTATTTCATCATCACACATAGCGTTAATTAATTCAATTAATGGCTCTCTATGTGTACCTTTTGTAGTTATATCAACATCAGTTATTGGTCTTACTATTTTTCCTAAATGTACTAATTGTGCGAAAGAACCTTTTACAATAATATTAGATAAATTATATTTTTGTAATCTCTCCAGTAACAATCTAGAAAAAAATGTATTATATACATTTGTAATGCTTATATTTAATCTTGCAGACTCTTTTTTTAAATATGATTTTAATTGATCAGAATTTTTAAAATCCATATTATCACCCCTTTTTATTAACGATTATTATATACTAAAACCTAATTTTGTCAAGAAAAAAGTAACTCAACGAGTTACCCAATTAAAGTTCATAAGAACTATATATACAAAAATGGTGGGCCTGAATGGACTTGAACCATCGACCTCACGCTTATCAGGCGTGCGCTCTAACCAGCTGAGCTACAGGCCCATTACTAATGGACTATTAAAGTATATCGTATTTTTTTAATTTTGACAAGTACTTTAGCCCATTTTTTCTAAAAAAGGTTAATAAATTTTATATTAGAAAAAAGACCAAAACTAATGTTTTGATCTTTTTAATAAACAATAAACAATTTATTATTCAATAACTTCTGAAACGTTTCCAGCTCCAACAGTTCTACCACCTTCACGAATTGAGAATTTAGTACCATTTTCAATTGCGATTGGGTGAATTAATTCAACTGTCATTTCAACGTTATCTCCTGGCATAACCATTTCAACACCTTCTGGTAATTCAATAACACCAGTTATATCAGTTGTTCTGAAATAGAATTGAGGACGATAGTTGCTGAAGAATGGAGTATGACGTCCACCTTCTTCTTTAGATAAAACGTATACTTGAGCTTTGAATTTTTTATGTGGTGTAACACTACCTGGTTTAGCAAGTACTTGACCACGTTCAACATCTTCACGAGAGATTCCACGAAGTAATACTCCGGCATTATCTCCACATTCAGCATAATCTAATTGTTTACGGAACATTTCAATTCCTGTAACAACAGATTTTTGAGTATCTTTAATACCAACGATTTCAACTTCTTCGTTAAGTTTTAATACACCTCTTTCAACACGACCTGTAACAACAGTTCCACGTCCTGTGATAGTGAATACATCTTCGATTGGCATTAAGAATGGTTTATCTGTATCTCTTACTGGAGTTTCAATCCAATTATCAACAGCATCCATTAATTCCATGATTTTTCCTGTCCATGCTGGATCACCTTCAAGAGCTTTTAAAGCAGATCCACGAATGATTGGAGTATTATCTCCATCATATCCATATTCAGTTAATAATTCACGAATTTCCATTTCAACAAGGTCTAATAATTCTTCATCATCAACCATGTCACATTTGTTCATGAATACAACCATACGAGGAACACCAACTTGACGAGATAGTAAGATGTGTTCTCTTGTTTGGGCCATAGGTCCATCAGTTGCAGCAATAACTAAGATTGCTCCATCCATTTGAGCTGCACCAGTAATCATGTTTTTTACATAGTCAGCATGCCCAGGACAGTCAACGTGTGCATAGTGTCTTTTAGCAGTTTCATATTCGATATGAGCAGTATTAATAGTAATACCACGTTCTCTTTCTTCTGGGGCTTTATCGATATTAGCAAAATCAACTTGAGTATTTCCTGCAACTTGTTCAGATAAAACTTTAGAAATAGCAGCAGTTAAAGTTGTTTTACCATGGTCTACGTGTCCAATTGTACCAATGTTAACATGTGGTTTTGAACGATCAAATTTTTGTTTTGCCATATTTATTTCCTCCTTATATTAAATACATATTTATTGTACTTGATTGGCTTTTAAAATTCAAGTAGTTTTAATTAATTTGTACCATTTTTCTTGATTATTTCATCTTGAATATTTTTTGGTACTGCCTCATAATGGTCAAATTCCATTGTAAAGTTTCCTCTACCTTGAGTGTTTGATCTAAGTGATGTAACATATCCAAACATTTCAGCTAAAGGTACCATTGCATTAATTGCAAGAGCATTTCCTCTTGATTCTTGACCTAGAGGTCTACCACGACGTGATGTAATATCACCCATTACATTTCCTAGATATTCATCTGGAACTATTACTTGAACTTTCATAATAGGTTCAAGTATAACTGGTTTACATTTGTTTTTCATTTCTTTAACAGCTAAGCTTGCTGCAACTTTAAATGCCATTTCTGATGAGTCAACATCATGGTATGAACCATCAAATAATGTTGCTTTTACATCAACCATTGGGAATCCAGCAAGTACACCAGTTTTTAATGCTTCTTGAAGTCCTTTATCAGTTACTGGGATATATTCTCTTGGAACTACACCACCAACAACTGCATCAACGAATTCATATCCTTTTCCTTCATTTGGTTCAAATTTAACCCAAACATGTCCGTATTGTCCACGTCCACCTGATTGTTTAATGTATTTACCTTCACATTCACCCATTTGAGTAATTGTTTCACGATAAGCAACTTGAGGTTGACCAACGTTTGCATCTACATTAAATTCTCTTTTCATTCTATCTACAATGATATCAAGGTGAAGTTCACCCATACCAGCGATAATAGTTTGACCAGTTTCATGGTTAGTTGAAGCTCTGAAAGTTGGATCTTCTTCAGCTAATTTTTGAAGTGCTAATCCCATTTTATCTTGATCAGCTTTTGATTTTGGTTCAACAGTTAATTCAATAACTGGTTCTGGGAATTCCATTGATTCAAGAATACATGGTTTCTTTTCATCACATAATGTATTTCCAGTTGTAGTGTTCTTAAGTCCTACTGCAGCTGCTATATCTCCTGTATATACATCATTTATTTCTGTACGATGATTAGCATGCATTAGAAGGATACGTCCTACTCTTTCTCTTTCATCTTTAGTTGAGTTTAATACATATGAACCACTTGATAAGTGTCCAGAATAAACTCTAAAGAATGTTAATTTTCCAACAAATGGATCTGTCATAACCTTAAATGCTAAAGCACTAAATGGTTCTGAATCAGATGGATGTCTTACTATTTCATTACCGTCTAAATCTACACCTTTAATAGATGCAATATCTGTAGGTGCTGGTAAATAATCTACAACAGCATCTAGTAATAACTTAACACCTGTATTTTTATAAGCTGATCCGCACATTACTGGGAAGAATTCTGCTGCAAGTGTTCCTTTTCTTATACAAGATTTAATCTCTTCTATAGTAAGTTCTTCACCTTCAAGATATCTTTCCATTAATTTGTCATCGAATTCAACAACTTTTTCAACTAATTCATCATGTTTTTCATCTACTAAAGCTTTTAATTCTTCTGGAATTTCAATAACTGTTGGATTTTCTTCTTGTTTACCATCATATTGGTAAGCAGTTTTTGTTAATAAATCTATAATTCCTGTTAATTCATCTCCAGCACCAATAGGCCATTCAATTGGAGCAAAATTAACACCAAGTCTATCTTTAATAGTTTTTAAACTATATTCAAAATCAGCCCCTACTTTATCCATTTTATTTGCAAAAATGATACGTGGAACTTTGAATTCTGATGCTTGACGCCAAACTGTTTCAGTTTGTGGTTCAACACCAGCTTGTGCATCTAATAGTGCAACAGCACCATCAAGTACACGAAGTGAACGAGAAACTTCTACTGTGAAGTCTACGTGACCTGGAGTATCAATTATATTAAATCTATAATCTCTCCAGTGAGCAGTAGTTGCAGCAGATGTAATAGTTATACCACGTTCTTGTTCTTGAGCCATCCAGTCCATTTGTGATTCACCATCATGTGTTTCACCAATTTTATGGATTTTTCCTGTGTGATATAAAATTCTCTCTGTAGTAGTGGTTTTACCAGCATCTATATGAGCCATAATACCAAAATTACGAGTTTTATCTAAACTATATTCACGAGCCATATTAACTTTCCTTTTCTATTACCATTTATAATGAGCAAATGCTTTATTAGCTTCTGCCATTCTATGAGTATCTTCACGTTTTTTAATTGCAGCACCAGTTCCAGCAGCTGCATCAATTATTTCATTAGCTAAATTTTCAGCCATTGAATGTCCACCACGTAAACGAGCATAATTAACTAGCCATCTTAAAGCTAATGCTTGAGAACGTTCTGGTCTAACTTCCATTGGAACTTGATAGTTAGCTCCACCAACTCTTTTAGATTTAACTTCTAGAGCAGGTTTAATATTTTTCATTGCTTCTTCAAAAACTTCCATTGGATCTCTATTTGTTTTTTCTTTAACAGTGTCAAATGCTTCATATAATATTTTTTGAGCAGTTCCTTTTTTTCCATCAACCATAATTTGGTTAATTAATTTTGTAACTAATTTAGAATTATATATTGGATCTGCTAAAACATCTCTTTTTTCAGCACGTCTTTTACGCATATATTAATCCTCCTTGCTATTATTTATTTTTTGGTTTCTTAGTACCATATTTACTACGTCCTTGACGACGTTTATCTATACCAGCTGTATCTAATGTACCACGTACAATATGATAACGAACACCGATTAAGTCTTTAACACGTCCACCACGAATTAAAACAACGCTATGTTCTTGTAAGTTATGTCCTTCACCACCAATATAAGCAGTAACTTCCATAGTATTACTTAAACGAACACGAGCATATTTTCTTAATGCTGAGTTTGGTTTTTTAGGTGTTGTAGTACCTACACGAGTACAAACTCCACGTTTTTGTGGTGAGTTTTTATCAGTAACTTTTTTAGTTCTGCTATTATACCCAGTCTCTAAAGCTGGAGATTTACTCTTTCTAACCTTATCACTTCTACGTTTTCTAACTAATTGATTAATTGTTGGCATTTATATCCTCCTCTCATTCCACACTTCCAGGTGTTTCAAATTCTCACTTAATAAAAGATTTACTAAGTAAACCTTATACAAATGCACCATTAATATACCATTTAATTATATGCAAGTCAACACTTTTTTGTACTAAAAATTAATTTATTTTACTAAAAAAAATAAGTGTAAAATAAATACACTTTTCTACACATTTACACCAATTGTATCAAGATCAAAAAACATAAGTGCTATAAGTATTGCGGCCACTACATTCCCACTTAATAAACTCAATATAAATACCCATATATATGATATTCTTACACTATCATTTGAAAATATTCCTTTCATTCCTATCATAGCCTTTATTGTAAATATTATAAGTAATATATTCATTATAAGTGTAAATGTATGAACTTTGAAAAAAAATGGTAATATTGATGTAACAATAATTAAAAAGAAATAAAAACTCATATGATCTTCTTTTGTTTTTATTATAGTTTTTTCAACAAAGAATGATGATATAAAAGTTATTATTATAAGTATTATCATAATAGGTAAATGATTAAAAAAATAATTTACTGAAGATTCACCAGAATCTATAAAATATTTTGCATAGTACATTAAAATACTATACATAGATATTAATGAACAATATAAAGATGTAAAAAGTAATATTAAATTATACCATCCATTATATATTTTCTTTTTATTCAATCTAAATAAATTTATATTTGATGGTATTAATATTATGCTTATAGTAAGTAAAAAAACTACTCCTGTATAATTATTTCCTTGTGTTAAATAATTAAAATACGCTATAAATATTGTCATTAATAATGCAAAAGAATTTGCTAAATAATATACTGGTTTATCAATTTTTATATTCATACTATTACTCCTTAAAATTTAAAATTTATTTTATTATTTTCTAATACTAAATAAGCAGAAAAGTTTTTTCCATTTTTAGATATAAAGTCATCTATCTTATATGATATCTTATCTTTTAATATTTTTTCTGCATTCTTCTTAGATATTACCCTTTTACATATTACACCATTTATTCTAAAATCACAACCATTTTTATATCCAAGACACCCATATCCATATCTATTTCTTATTACCTTTTCACCACATTTTGGACATACACCAACTACTTCTCCATAAATTCCTGTATCATAATCTTTTTCAATAGGAACCTCTTTTTTATTAAATACTTCATCTATTTCACTTTCAGTCATTTTAACAATATCATCTATAGTAATTTCATTTCTATATACTTGTTTTAATCCACGACCAAGCGTACTTGTTTTATATTTATCCATATTAATTTTCATGTGTTCAAGAGATTCGATTAAAAATTCACCCCCAGGCAATATAGTATAAACATCCTTCTTTAATTCAATATACTTACTTTTTATAGCATTTTCTATTATACCTGTACGAGTTGCTTCTGTACCAAGTTCAAGTCCTTCAAATATTGCTTTATAATCATCTGTATCATCAACTTCATCATTTTGTTGCTCTTCTAGTTCTTTTTTATCTTCTCTAAATGGATTTTTTAAATAATTATTAAGAGTTTCAATTGTATAATGTTTAGGAGATGAAGTTTTCTTTTCTTTTGGCACAAAATTAATATTAACTTTATCACCTATATTTAAGTTTGGTAAAATTTTATCATTTTTATTATATTCATCAAATTCTGTCCAACCTTTTTCTACAATAACATTTCCTTTTAAAGTAAAAGTTTCTAAATTTCCTACTTTAATTTCTATTTCTGTTTTTTCTATTTTACATTCTTTATCGCAAAATACAGCTACAAATCTTTTTAATACTGCTTTATATACAAGTAACTCATCATCAGATAAATTAGCTTTTTTAGGTATTTTATAAGTTGGAGTAAGCGCTGAATGGGCTTCTATTTTGGAATCATCAAAAATAGTTTTTTTATCTTTAAACATAACTGGATATCCCATACCTTTAATATTTTCAAGTATTTTTTTTACTTTATCTTTTTCATTTGTAGCGAGATATTCTGAATTAGTTCTGGGATAAGTCAAATATCCAGCTTCATATAATTTTTGAATAATATTTAAGGATTTATCCATAGGCATTTTATATTTTTTACCTAAATAATTTTGAAGTTTTGAAAGTGAATAAAGTTTACCTGGATTTAAAATATCTTTTTTTATTTTTTTATTAGTTACAATAGCAGATACATCATTATATTTATTACATAATTCTTTTGCTTTATTTAATTTTTCTTTATCAAATTTTTCTTTAGAATTAAGTTCTACTTCTTCACCATTTGTTTTTTCTAAAGATGTAATTCCATAATATATATCTGGTATAAAATTTCTAATAGCCTTATCTCTATCATATATGGCCTTTACAATAGGTATAATTACTCTTCCTACTCTTAACAGTGTTCCTGTTTTAAGTGATGCATAACGAGTTAAATTAACCCCATATAGCCAATCAATATACGTACGTGCAAATCCCTCATTAGCGAAATTATCATAAAAACTATCTTCTTTCATCTCAGATAATGCTTGTCTTACAGTTTCTGGTGTTTGATCAGGCAACCAAAGTCTAAGTATTTTTTTATTAACTGATTTAGAATTCATAATACAAAGTCTTACTATTATTTCACCTTCACGATCAGCATCTCCTGCATTTACAATAGTATCAACATCTTCCCTATTAATTAAACTCTTTATTATATTAAATTGTTTTAATACTCCATTATCTACCTCTTTATTTTTATCCCTTTTTAAATTAAATTTAAATTTTTTTGGAAAAAAAGGAAGACCTTCCATAGTCCATTTAGTCATCTTTTTATTTTGATAATCTTCTATATCATAAAGTGTAAATAAATGACCAAAAGCATACGTAACTATATATTTATCATTTGAATAATAACCCGTACTTTGTTTCATATTACCAATTCCAGCTACAATATTACGAGCTAAGCTTGGTTTTTCTGCTATAATTAATATCATGAAATCACATCCTAAAGAATATATAAATTATACCAAAAAAAATATAGTTTAACTATATTTTCAAATGATTTTTCTTACATTTTCTTCTCCAACTTATATTGGCAAGCTTAATATAAAGTTTTCTGGTCATTGGATGAATAGTTGTTTCTAACTCAATATATTGTTTATTAAATATAAACTTTTTAAATTTTTTTATCTTTTTTAAAAAACTAAAATTAACAAATTTATATAATTTAACACTATCACATCTACCTACTATTTCACCAGCGCCTATTTTAAATGATCCCATAAATTTAGCTTTATTCTTTTTAGCAAAATTTCTCATTATTTCTATTGCTGTATCATTTTGTTCTGCTTCTAAAAAACCACAATTTGATATAACATATATATTCTTATTTGTTAAATCTATAAGATTTTCATCTATATATTCAAAAAGTTGTAATACTTTATTTGGTGGTGCATCTACATAAAGTGGGAATGAAAATAATATAGTATCATATTTTTCAAGTTCAAGTTGTTCAAATCTATCTTTATATAAATATTTAATACTAGCTTTATTATCTATTTTTCTAATAAAATATTCTGAATTACTTTTATCTAATTTAGGGCTTGCATTTATATATAAAATCATATTATCTCCTCTATTTCTTCTTTTGTTTTAAAAAACATTACTTCAGGTCTTTTTGTATTTAAATTTTTCTGATTTGCATTCGCTAAAGCATAGGCTATTTCTTTATCAGATTCTGTTACATCTCCATAAAAATATATCTTAAAATCTATTTTTTTATCACTTCTTACATCATGATGTACTTCTCCATCTCTTAATGTAAAAAATGGTTTTACATAACTTATACTCCTTTCCAATATTCTTTTTACAGATGAACTATAACATCCATATACACATTTACTTATAATTATAAGTTCATCACAATCATATAAATTACGTCCATTATTTTTTATTTTGTCTTTAAATATACATTCAAATGGATGTTTAACCCAGCAATTAAAACATCCAACACAGTTATTACAGTCACCACTTACTAAAACATCATAACTACTTAATTTTAAATTTTCTATATCATGTATTATTGTTCTCATAATACATAATATTCACAAATTTCAAATATATTAAAAAAAAAACTAAATATTTTTAGTTTTCTCATTATATATATTTTTATATACTACATTACTGCTTTTTCTTTTATATTCATGTTCTAAATATTCAAGGTAAGTACCTGGTGTTATAACACCAACCATTTTTAAAACGCCTGTTGATCCACCTAATATTTTTTCTGCAAACTTAGTACAATTTGCCCCACATACAAAATACTTTTTAAATTCTCCACTTTTAAATTTATAGAATTTAGCGCCTATACTTCTTTTTAAAAGTTTACTATAACATTTTGAATATTTCTTATTTTTAATACTATTTAAATCCCATATATATGTACTATCTTTTATTTTTTTATATTCATTTCTAATATTATTAATCTCTTTTTCACTTAGTTTAATCCCAAAACCAATTAATGTTTTAGAACTATGTTCTATACAAAATCTGATATATTTTTCTTTATTTGCTTCAAATAATACTCCATCTCCAATAAGTGATAACATCTTTCTAGATGATGGATCATAATTTCCATATGAAATAATTTTATTATCAAAATAGAAATCCATATGTCCCAAAGCATTTGAACCTTTATTAGAAGTATGTATTAAAATTTCTAAATCATAATTATCATTACTCTTTAGTATATTTTCACATTCTTGTTCTTCATTAAAATAAGTATTTATATAATTTAACATTTGAATAGGTGTAAATGCTTCTAATATTACTGGTAAGCTTATACGTATAGACTTTAATTTTTTAGAAATAGGTATAAGTTCAAGAATAAAGTTTTTTATACTATCTAATCCAAGTAATATACAATAAATTCCAATAAATATAAGAATATTGTTTAAATATATAAGTGGTGATACAGCTATAATTACACCTGAAATTAAAAAAAATATTGAAAAAAATAATTCTATATATTTTTTATATTTATTACTATCCATAAGTAGTGTAAAATTTATTATTTTAATAAAACTATTTAAAAGTAAATATAAAGAAAATAATATAGGTAAAATAGAAAGTGATACCTTTTCAAAAAGGATTAATACTATCGCAAAAGTAATATTAACTACTATACTAATTATCTTTTCTTTAGAAAATTTTTTTCTTCTTATTATTACACCCGCTAATTCTGATAAACTTCTTAATAAAAATATAATAGCTACAATTTTTATAACTCTAGAATATAGTATCTGATTACCTATTATTATTAAAATACCTAAAATAATTATAATAATTCCAGATAATAAGTAATTAGTTATGTTAATATATTTTAAATTCTTCATAAAACATCCCTACTTGTATTTGATTATAACATCAAAAAAATTTATTTACAAATTAAAAAAATCATTTTATAAATGATAAATTTAAACTATATTCTTTTATCATTTATATTTTGATTTTCTATATACTCTATAAATTCATTAATTGTTATATTTTCAGGTATATCATATATTTCTTTTATGTTTATCAATTCTGAATTTGAAAAACATACTGTTTTAAAAGAATATAATAAATCATTTATATTATTAAATTCATGTATACCTTTATACTTGTAAAAAGCATGTTCAAAGTGATACCATTTATTATTCTCTTTATATATTGTGATAGGATGAATTTTTATTGTTTCACTCATCTTTTCTTTATATAGAAAACAATAAAGTTTATTTTCTATATTTTTACTATCAAAAAAAGCTTTTTGTAATTTTGCTTGATCAATACAATTTCCTACTTTCGATTTCAATATAACATCTATTGATTTTGTTTTATAATTTTCTTTGATTTGTTTCAAGTTTTCAAAATGTTTTTTATTTTCTTTATCTAGCCATCCATATACCATTTCTTTATTCATAAAATCCATCAATTCTCTAGCTGTTGTAACATCATTAAAATTATTTTTTATTTCACTTACTTTAAAATAATTATTATAATAATTTATTGTATTTTGAATTAAATTAGGCTCTAACATTTCTAATTCATGACTATTAGAAATTAAATTTTCAATATTATAGTTATTATGTATTAAATAACTAACTATAAAATATGATAAATCAAATCCATCAAAACCAGAAGTATTTAAATCTCTTCTGCCATACCACTCTCCAGATTTTTTCATTAAATCTATTGATGGAATTACTTTATTTGAATTAATTATGTTTTCTATATAGTAACATCTCAATTCATCATAATTCTTTTTATATTTATTATGAAAACTTATTTCTTTAATTCCATATTTTAACCACAAAGGAATCTCTGACTTTTTATCTTTCATTTTTTTTCTTCCTTTCATTTCAATTATGTAGAATAAAATAATATTATTTAATGAATGTTTTCCTTATAACTTTATTTATAGGTTTTATTTTAAGTATTAAATATAATACTAACGAACCAGATAAATTTAATATTAAATCATCTATATCACAAGATCCACTAAGAGTTAAAAATTGCATACTTTCTATTCCAATAACAATTAATATTATTGTTAAAATAAATATTAATATATTATTTTGTTTTTTAAATAAAAGTGGTAAAAAGAAAGAAAGTGGCATTAAAGCACATAGATTACCAATTATATTATACAAAAATAAACTTTTAGATAAATAACCTCCATTATAACTATTAAAATATAGTTTAATTGTTTTAAACGGTATAATATTAAAAGAACTATTCATATATTCTTTTACCATATCTTTATCAAGAGAAAAAATATTTATACCATTTCTATTAAAGTATGTATCAAAAAGAGTTAATGATAAAAGAAACACTATATATAAACAAAACCATACTATTAAATTAAATTTAAATAACTTATTATTTGATAAAAGTTTAGCTGCAATATACATAATAATACAATTAAATATCAATATAAATATTCTTATTAAGGGATTAAATACAATATTACCAAGTTCTATATATAAATAAAATACAATAATAAAAAAAGATATAATATAAAGAATTTTACCACATATAAATTTTTTATTCTTCATATTATACCTCTTTTCTATACTTATAATTATATCATATTTTTAAATATATTTTAACACTTTTACAATTAGCTTATCCTTACGCGTATTTTTTAAAATACCAACATATTTAAACTTTCCAACATGTCTTATACTAAATATATCATTTTCTTTTAAAATATATGTATTTTTAAGCGCTACATCATAATTTAATAAAATATTTTTATTGCTTATTAAAGTATCTGCCATTTTTCTTGATATATTACATAAAGAAGAAATAATAGAATCTAGTCTTTCACTACTCACTATTAAAGAAATCTCTTCATATTTCCTTTTATAATTTTCAAATATAGCAATATCATCTTCTATTAACTTAACTTTAATACCTCTTATTTCATCTAAATTATCAATTAAATACTTACTCATACTTTCTAATACAAATATATAAAAATTATCATTTAATTTAACTATATCACCTATATATGCACTATCTATTCCAAGAGATAAAATTGTACCTAATATATTTTGATGTTTTAATTTTTTATCACAATCAATTCTATATAACTTAATATCTGGAATATTATTTCTATATAATAATACCTTATCACAATCTTCATATAAGTAATAAGTCTTATATTCTAATCCCTTTAATTTATGTTTTATTTCTTTTAATTCTTTACTATCTAAAAATAATGTACTCTTATCATTATAAAGTCTATCAACATTGTTAGATCCTCTATATATATTGTTTTTCATTTTTTTCACCTAATTTTTTATAAGTTGCATCTGTTTTTACTTTTTCTATAAATTCTTGTTTATTTAATTTCATTTTAAATCTCTTCTTTCAAATATAAAAGTTAAAATTATTGCTTAGTAAAATATTAATAATTATTTTTTATACTATATACTAATTCTGATTCTTGCACTTTTTACTAAAACTAAAACATAGTCCAATATATTAAATATATCATAAATTATTATATTTTTCTCTTTTTTATGTTAAATTTATATAATCCATTTATAAGTTTTTTAGTGAAGCAGTTACTTTTATTGTATCAAAAAACCACACCTTTTTGGTATGGTTAAAATTTTGATTAAGAATGATTTTTAATAATTAAAATGCTAATCCTCCACCTGTGTTCATGAAATTCACCCTTCTTCTGTTAATAAATATTTTTTATTCTTCTTAAATTATTTCTTTGATATATTAAAATACATATAAATATGATTTTGTTCTATTAAATTTAATATATTTTTTATTTTCTCTTTATATGATTCATTCATATCATATTCATCTAATGTTTATTATATCAGTTAATTTTACAAATTAAAACATATATGTATTAATATAGAATAACTTTATTTTCAACTATAAAAGTCATATTTCTAAATCTCAACCTTTTAATTTTTATGAGAAATTTTAAATAAATGTAGGAACTACTACTGTATTATTTTTTCTTTAAATAATATTTTATCTATAATTCATTTTTTAATAACCTCTACCTTTTATTTAATGATTACAGTAAATAATATACTTATTAAACAAAATAATTATTTAATTTGATTTAAATCTAATTTATAAAAAACACTCCTTACATAAAAGTCAACTAAACTTGCAATACTAAAAATATATAAACATATAGGTGCTTTTAAAAATAATAAACATATTAATACTCTTACTATTACACCAATAATTGAACCTTTTAATATAATTTTTGGTTTACCTTGTATAACACATATTGCTTTATATGATTCATATAAATATAATCCAAATACGGTACAACAATAAAGAATAATATAAGGAAAGCATTCCATAATAGGTAAACTTCCATGTTGAATTACTAACATTACTATAGTTAAAATAAAATTTATTATTAAAACTGTAGAAAAACATTTCTTCATGTATTCTTTTAATAAATTCATCTGTTTATCTTTATTCTTTTCTTCAGGTATTTTTATCATTAAGGTAGAATTATAAGCATTTGTAATAATTTCTAAATTTAAACAAATACCATAGCAAATAGAGTGAATTGCATAATTATTTTTACCCATATAGCTTGTATATAAGAATAAATATTCCAACTATAAAGCTTACTACCCCTGTTGTTACTAAACAAAAGAACTCTCTTTTTCTAATAACACTATATGTATATATTCCTATTTCTTCTATTGATTTACATAATAAATTAATATAAAATAAACTACTACATACTATAATGGCATCTATGCTTATCTTATTATTAAAAAATGTATCAACACTCTCCGCTAAGCTCATAAAAATAAAACTTATTAATATTGATATAAATTCGTTCATACTACCCTCACTTTTAATCATTATATCAAAAAAAGACATATTTCTATATCTATTTTTTTCTAAATTTATTATATATTAAATATAAGATAACTAAAATTTTTTATGTATATAATAATCCCTTTTTAGATTTAACCTTAATATATATTCTTAAATAAGATAATCTAACAATTCTATCTATTCCGCATAAAAGTGAAAGACCTAATAAACCAAATCCAAGTTTTCTAAACAAAAATGCTAATGGTATTCTAACACATATTCCACCAATTAAAGCCATATTTCTAATTGCTTTTGTATCTTTATTTGCTGATAGATATGCTCTATAATTACTTGATGCTACTTCCATAATAAATTCAAAACTATAAAACCATATATATGGATTACAAGTTTTCCAAGGAACTGTTCTTGCTAAAAGCAACCAAGCTGGGTACATCATAACTATTAAAAATACAATTGAAAATAATGTTCCATATACGCCTATTGAATCAGCTTTTTTCAATACCCCTTTATTTTCATTTTCTATATCATTTGAGTAATCTATAAGTAATCCATTATAATAACCACCAATAACCTCGCTCAATGTATCTGATACAGTTATACATGCACAATGGATTGTATAAATAGCTGTTCCAAAAGAGCTAGCAATACTTGTATATGTTAAATTTACAACCCTTTGAATGATTTTATTAAATGCAAGATCTTTTCCATATTTTAACATTTCTTTTACATAACATTTTTTTATTTTTCCAACTTTAAATTTAGATGAAATAAATAATAATATAGTATTTACAAGTGTTGAAATAATAGTTGCTATATAGATTCCTATTTCGTTATATCCAAACTTAACACTTATAATGTCACCAATTATATTAATTATTGAAGAAATAACTACAATTTTAAAAATTGATTTTGTTTTTTTCTTAATCTTCAAATCATTTTTAGCTATATATCCAACTGCTACAAGTGGAAGTTGAATAGCTTTTAATCTTAAAATTATAGTTAATATATTTCTTGCGTTATTATCTAATTGATATATATGTGTTATATTGTTTGCAAATAAAAAAATTAAAATCCCGGTAAATAAACTAAATATCAATTCTAAAAATAAACCAGAAGTATTTATATCCTTATAATCTACTTTATTTCTAACGAGCACTATACTATGTGAAGAGCTTATACAAGCTTGTAAAGTATTTATTGCCCAATTTAGTGTTATAAACGATGAAAAAACAACAAGAGCTGTCTTTCCAATTGAGTTTGAAATAGATTTATCAATTAATACTAAAAATACATTAGTAAATTCAACTATAATATAAGGTAACACAAATAATAAAGACTTCATTACCCGTTTTCTCATATTCCCATTCATAAAATCACCTCTTGTTGTATATTTTAAGATTTAATCTGTGCATTAATCATATTCTAGAATTTATAACCATGATCTCTAGTAAAACTTTTTATAAAATTTGATTTTATCATTCGATTTATTTTATTCTTTTCTAATTTTTATTTCATTAAAGTATAGTTACCTATATCATTTTAAAATGGAATTTATTTTTTTATATAAACTATTAAATTTTTCCCTTGACATAATTGTTTCAATTTCTCTTATATTTTTATCTATTCTTTTATAATAAGTTATATGTTCATTAAAATATTCAAATCCTATTTTTTCATTTAATAATCTAGAATTACTATTTTCTTCTGCATATCCACATCTTATATTATCAAATTCATAATTATCAAATATATATTTCATAGTTTCTAATACAGCTTCTTTCATATATCCTTTTTTCCAGTAATTTGGATGAAGATTATATGAAACTTCAAGTGAATTTGTTTTTTCATCATATCTATCGTAAACAATATTTCCAATTGGTTCATTATTTTCTTTTAAATAAATTATAAAATCCATACATAATTCTTCTCTATCAGCATATGTATCAAAACCAATTAAATCATCTTTATTTAATTTTACGTATTCAAATTCACCATTAATATTTCTAAGTCTTGTAAAATCATATTCATAAACCTTAATATAATCATCTAATTTGCCCCTTTTTAATATTAATCTTTCAGTTTCTAATAATGGTGTTTTCATATTATATCCTCCATTTCTATTTTATCATAAAAGTTATTATTTTTTTATATAAAAAAACGAACTTATAAAAAGGTTCGAATAAATATCAATCTGGTGCCTACGACGTAGAGGTCTACAACTTTTTTCGGCAATAACGATTCATATGAATCAATCTATATTAATTAGAACAAATCATAATAGCATAAGCAATAATTTTATTTTAACTAATAAAAAACAGTATATTCCTATACCTTCTTTATTTTTTATTTGGAAGTAGTTTTTTAACTGGTCCTTTTTCATTATAATCAACAATGTAATTTTGAGCTTCATGCCAAGCTTTAGCCTCTCTTCTTCTACCTTCTTCAATTCTTGCATTTGCTTCTTCAACTAATCTATCATGCTCTTCACTTTTTTTAATTTCAACAACTTTTGCTTCTTCTTTTAAATAACTAGCATCACGTATTATTAATTTATTTGTTGCATTTTCAATAATTTCAGATTCAAGCATTTTTTGATACGATTCTAATTGTTTTATAATATATTCTTCAGTTAATTCTGAATCCACTTCAACTTGAGGACATGTTTCTATTTTTAATTCACCATTTTTTAATTTTTCAATAAATTGATTCATAAATGTAGGAGCACTAACAATGCCAATATTATAATTATTCTTTTTACAAATATTTCCATCTTTTAATTGTAATCCTAAACAATATGCATCTTCACTAAATATTTTTGCCATAGTTAACCCTCCTAACAATTACTTGTTATTATAACATACTTACTTATATTATACCAACTTTTTTCAAGTTTTAGAATTAATTAAAAATATAGTTAATAAAAATACTTTTTTGCTTTTTAGTAGAAAAAAACTAATATTACTGTTAGTAATCTATTACTCTCGAAACTTTAAAAGTTCGAGTTTCCTATCATAATGGTGCGATTGCTAAAGGGGTTTAACACACCTAATCAAAAAAAATAAGTCCATCAATATTTGATAAATTTATCATAACGCAATAAATTGTTTTCCGCAATATGTTTATCTATATTATATAATATATATCTATTTCTTTAATAGTTTTTGATAATAATTATTATTTGCTATTAATCCTTTGTGATTACCTATTCCTACAATTTTACCATCATTTAATAAAATTAAATTGTTTGCTATTTTCATTAAATCAGGCTTATGAGTAATTAGTATTACTACTTTATCTTTTTTTATAGCATTTAAAATTTCAATAATATGTTTTGTTGTTTTAGGATCTAGTGCACTGGTTACTTCATCAAAAATAATAATCTTAGAGTCACACATAATAGTCCTAGCTATTGAAATAAGTTGTTTTTGTCCGCCAGATAAATCAGTTGCATCTTCTTTTAGTATTGTTTCATATCCATTTGGTAAATTCAAAATAAGTTCATCTATCCCTATTTTTTTACATGTTTCTTTTATTTTATCCTCATTATTTTGTACTAATTTGAAATTATCCATAACTGACATATTAAAAATAAATGGTTTTTGATTTACAACAGATATTAAATTTTTATACTCATTTTGATTAAATGCAAAAATGTCTTGATTATTAATTAATATACTACCACTATTATTTTTATATAGCCTTAAAAGTAATTTACCAATTGTGGATTTTCCACTACCTGTATGTCCGATAAATGCAGTAATTTCATTGGAATTTATTTCAAATGATATATTAGTAAGAGCATTGCTTTCTTTTCCAAAATATTTATAACTAACATTATTAAATCTAATATTTTCTATTTTATTAGGTATTCTTTTATCACCAAAACTAATTTCTTCAACAGGATTATAATTTATTATACTATTAATACGATCTATAGACACTGACATTAATCTTATCGCGCTAGAATTTTTCATAATCTCTTTACATATTGATAATGAATTATCATAGTATGAAATTAATAATATTAAAATATCTATTGTCAAACTTTTTTTTGATATAAGATATATACATAAAATATAAATTAATACTTTTGCAAAATAAATTAAATATGTAATTCCATTATCCCTAACATTTAATGTGATTCTTCGTCTAGTATAATTATAATCAAATTGTTCTTTAAGTTCATCATATTTCTCTAACATTTTATCAGTTAAATTAAAAACTTTAACTTCATTAATACCTGTCATTATTTGCGCAAAAGTATTACTAATATTATCCATATTCTTTCTTGATAAGCCTGTGTACTTAACAATTTTTTTATTACATCTATTGTACAATACTAAATAAACAAAGCATACAATAAAAATAATTAATGCGGAAATAGAATTAATTGTAAATACAATTATAATAAGCCAAATAAAGCTTATAGAATTAATAATATATTCTGCAATTCTGTCAATACACTTTGTTAAGTCAATAACATCCTGATTAATTGTGCTGATTAATTCTCCTTTAGATACTTGATTTTGAAAATTATCATCATATGTTGATATTTTCATTATTATATCTTTTTGAATTTTAGAACAGCAATATTTTGTGTTTTGAGTATATACATCATAATTCCATTTTAAAAATAAATTATAAAATAAATAGGATAAAAATAACATAAATGAGCAAATATAAGCATCATTATAATTTTGTATTGTAATATTTTTTATTATATTAGCAATTATAATAGGAATTAGTAATGATATTCCATGAGATACTACTGAAGAAAAGAACAATTTAAATATTCCTATTCTATTTCCTTTAACTAATTTAAAATATTTTTTTATGATAACAAAATTATCTTTAATCATTATCATCACCATCTATTAACTTAATAATATCCCTATAATTTAAACTATCATTTATATAATTTATCTCCTTGCCAATGCATATAGATGTATACTTATTATCTTCATAATCATGTTTTAATTCTTGATAATCTAGTTTATTAGTAGATTTATACTTATCTTTTTCTTTTAAATTATACTTTGTTAATGAATGACTAGGATGTCTTTTTGAACTATTATTTCTTTCATTTAATCTTTGAAATATTGTATCATAATCCTTTCCTTTAACTTTTATAGTAATTGCATCATAGTTATATTTATAAACTAATTCTTTAAATATTTGTTCCCATTTCTTATTAAATGGATATTCAATTATAATATTTTCATCTTTCCTTTTCATACACTCAGTTAACAATCTTATAAAAGTATTATATACAATATTTTTTAAATCTTGTTTTTCTTCATAACTATCAAATCCAATTAAATCATAAATATTTTCTTTTAAGATATCCATAGATATAATGGTTGAATTTTTATAATGATTATAAATATACTTTGATATAGTAGTTTTACCACTACCACTTATTCCTGTCACAATGATTAATTTGTTCATTAAATCACTCCTATAAATAATTATATCACGAAAATACTCAATTTTTTCTTATATTCAAAATAAAACAAAATAATAAGATTACAATTAAAAATGCAATCCAATTTGTATTCATAATTTAATCTATAATTTTATTTTTATAAACCAATATTTTTATAAAATCTTAATAAACTTTGTTCAGCTTTTACATCAACTTCTTTTTTAAATTCCATATTAGCATAAAGCTGTTCTATCAATTTTTCTAAATATTTTCTCTATAAATAATTCTATGTGGTTCCATATAAGTAAGATTTGTATGTTCTACTCTTCTAATACTTCAATTTATAATAGTTGGTGTAGTATTACAAAAATCACATATAATCATTATTCGTTGTTTTAAAGATTCTTCAATCTCCAATTCTTTTTTAATAAACTTAATCATAGATTCCACCTTTCTATGATTTTTTCTAAAACACGAAAAAATCAATCATTTCTGATTGATTCTATATATCAAAGTTCGAATAGTTCGAACAGATTCATCTATGGTGCGTCAGTTATAGACGTTTGGAAATTTTTTTAAAGATTAATTTCTATAAAAATTATAACACAAAACTTATTAAATGTAATTATTTTCTATTAAAATACAATTTAAAATACTCGCCTTTTAATTTTACTAAATCTTTATGAGTTCCACTTTCTTTGATTATTCCATCTTCTAAATAAAAAATCAAGTCTGCATCCTTTATTGTATTTAATCTATGTGCAATAACAAATGAAATTTTATTTTCTAAAACTTTTTTATTAGCTATCATTACTTTTTTTTCAAATTCTAAATCTAAATTTGATGTTACTTCATCAAGAATTATAACATCAGTTTTTCTTAAAATTTCTCTTGCAAAATTTAATAATTGTTTTTCACCATAAGACAATAAATCTGAATATATATCAATTAATGTATTATAACCATTAGGTAATAATTTGATTTTTTTATCTAGTCCTATTTCAGTACAAACTTTTTCTATTTGTTCCTTTGTTACATTATCATTTCCAAATTTTAGATTATCATATATACTCATATTAAATATTATCGGGTCTTGAAAAACATAACCTATTCTACTTCTTAAATCACTCAAAGAATACTCATTATAATCAATACCATTAATTAAAATATTTCCACTAGTTAGTTCGTAAAATCGCGGAATTAAATTTACTAAACTTGTTTTTCCAGCACCACTTTTTCCAACAATAGCTATTGTAATCTTTTTATCGACTTTAAAGTTAATGTTTTCTAAAACTGTATTTATATTGTCATAAGAAAGCTTAACATTTTTAAATTCAATACTCCTTATTTTTTTTAATTTTAGATTACCATTATCATTTTCTTGTTTCATATCTAGTAATTTGCTAATTTGCATAAATGAATTAATTGAATTATTCATAGCATTAATCTGACTTATCATTTCATTCATTCTATTTTCTATATCACCAATGTATTGTTTAAATAGTATAACAAGTGATATTGTAATTAATCCATTAATTATACTTATTCCAGAATAATACACAACAATAATTAAACTAATAAATCCCAATATCCCTAACAATGCGCTATGTAAATAAATATATTTATTATATAAAAATGATTTTTCTTGTAATTCTTTTATTTTTATGTCAATTTCATCAATATTTTTCTTTTCAATTCTTAATGTTTTTGAAGTTGTATAACTATTAACAAATTCATTTACTTTTCCTAGAAAATCAACATTCATTTGCTGAACTTCATAAGCAATTTTTTCATTTTGCTTAAATATTGGAATCAAAATAATATTACTAACAATATAAATTATCAAAACAATTATTGCTAATTTATAATTTAATGCCATTAAAATTATAATATTACAAATAATAATTGATATTCGGTGATATATAAAAGTAAAATAACTTATGTAAGCCATTGATGATAAATCGGCTTGTGATGTATTCATTTCAATTAAACTTCCTATATCATACTTATCCAATTCTATACATTTGCTGATGATAGCATTCTTAAATGCATCTATTTTTAATTCATTTGCAATTAGAGTTTGATATTTGTTAGAAAAGAAATTCATATATACTTGTCTTAAAACACCTAAAAATTCAAATACATAATATAAAATGGCTAGTATAATAATCATTTTAATATTGTTATTTGGAAAATATTTATCAATTATAACTGTAGTTATAAATGGAGATAAAAACATTGAAATCTTAGGAATAAATTGGATAATAGTCTTATATTTAACTTTTCCACTATATCCACCATAATTAAATAGCCTTTTTTTTAATTGTTTACTCATTAGTATCACCTACAATGTTTTGTCCTAAATCCCATATTTTTTTATAACTTGAATTTTTTAATAAGTTATCATGGGTATCACAAATTACTTTTTTATCGTCAATAAATATTACTTTATCAAACTTAGGCGCCAATCCAATATCATAACTAGCAATTATTAGTGTATAATTCTTTTGTTCTTTTAACAATTCTTCTAATATTTGTTTTTTATTTTTATTATCAATTGCGCTAAATGAATCATCAAAAATCATTATATTCCTATTCTTTATAAAACTTCTTGCTAGGACTAACCTTTGATTTTGTCCTTTAGATAATTTAATTCCACCATATCCTATTTTAGTATCATATTTATCTTCTAATTTTTCTATATCATCATGAATTCTAAATTTTTTTGATGAAATAATTACATCACTGATATTAATATTTGGATTTAATATTTTGATATTATCTTCAATAGTTTTTGAATAAATATAAGAATCTTGTAATATTAATGAAATATTATCTCTTAATTGCTTTTTATTTATATCTTTTAACTGTGTTTCATTTATTAAAATATTTCCATCATATTTATAAAAACCAACTAATGTTTTTAAAAAAATTGATTTACCACTACCAGTTTTTCCTACAATCATAACTTTTTCATTTTCATTGATATCAAAATTTAAATTTTCTAATAAAGTTATTTCATCATTAACTTTTATATTTGCATTTCTAAATTTTATATTATAATTTTCATAAATATTATTTATATAATCATCACTGTCTTCTATATTATATAAAAGTAATTTGTTTATTCGTTTACAAGAAATATTAAATGAATTGAATTGTTCAATTATATGTTGAAAACCATCAAATGAGCCTACAATCTTACTAGAATAATCTAAAACGGCAATAATTGTACTAATAGGCATTATTCCATAATAAATTAAAAATGATCCTAATATATATGAAATTGGTCTTTGTATTTTAAGTATATTAGAGATAATGGAATAATAAAGATTATCATAATAATATCTTTTTCTATTTAAATCTCTATTTTTTTCAAATTTTTTATTTATGTTATCTACTAAATTATTTTTATTATTTAATAATTTAATATATTTGATATTCCTATATACATCTTCCAAACTAGAATAAATTTCATTCGAACTTTCTATTAATTCATTAACAAAAGGAATACATTTTTTATAATACCAAAGTGAAACAATTATAATTAGAGAAAAGCTAATTACTATTAATAACATAAAAGAATAATGTACTCTAAAAATTTGTATACCTGAAAACAGAATTAGCAAAATCACATCTAAAATAAAAGTTAATTGTGTAGAAATAAATGTATTTATATTATTAGTATCACTGCTTGCTTTTTGTACTAAGTCAGCTACATTATTTGAAAAATAATTACTATAAGTAAGTTCTTGAATATGATAAAACAATTTATGCTTTAAATTAAATTGTAAATTCATTAAAAATTTATCTTTACAACAATTTCGTATATATACAATTAATGAACCAAATATTTTAATAAACAATAATATACCACAAATATATATAATTAACATTTTTTTATCAGTTGTTAAACTAACTAAAAAATCAATTAAATAAAAATTTGAATCATTATTTAATAAATAATTTAATCCATAACTAATTATTATTGGAATTAATGTTATTAAATATGAATTAATAACGCTAAGTATAAGAAAAAATATTATATAATACATTTTTTCCTTAATACTTGAAAAAATTAAATTTATTGTTTTCATGCCATCACCACTAAACTAATTATACACTATAAATTTAATATTTTTAATTTTTATTACATAGTTATAAAAATAAAAAAACATAATTTTGCTTAGGTCTATCCTTTGCTTAATTATGTTTTAAAGGGTTTCAAAATGTATTTCCCTTTGCACACCGTTATTGGCTCTGCCAATAGCGTAGTGTGTTACTCTTTTGGATTATCAAAAGATTGTTTTTATAACTTTATCTGTACCATTTATTAATTCTTCTATTTCGTCATTTGATGGATCTCTTTGCTTTTTATAATCACAAAGATTTCTTATATCTCATAAATGCTGAATAAATCTCCAATTAATTGTATCATAAATATCTTCTTTTTTAAACAATTCATTATAATCAGATATTAGTTGTTTTTTTAAATAGTTTTCTAATTCAGATAATTTAATTTTATTATTTAAGTTTTCTATAAATATCTCATTAGAATAATTAAAAGCTAGGAAAGTTATACCATTAATTATAATTCTATGTGGTTCTAGATATGTAAGATTAGTTTTATCTATTGTTCTTAAATTACCATTAATAATAATTGGTTTAACTCTACAAAACTCACATATAAGCTCTAATCTCTTTCGCAAGTGTTCTTCCATTCTAACTTCTTGCTTGGTAATATTTACCATTTTAATCAATCCTTTCTTTGAAAGACTTTTTTCTAAACAAGAAAAAAATCAATCCTAATTTAGAATTGATTGTCTATTTATTCTCGAAACTTATAAAAAGTTCGAGCGGATTTCCCTATGGTGCCGAAAGTAAGAATCGAACTTACATCTAATCATTACGAGGGATTTGTTTTACCATTAAACTAAATCGGCATTGGTTGCCCCAGTAGGATTCGAACCTACGTAATGTCGGAGTCAGAGTCCGATGCCTTACCACTTGGCTATGGGGCAATATCAATATCATTATACTACAAATAATAAAAAAAGTAACTAAGTTAGTTACTTTTATTTATTTCTAAGTTCAGCATTAAATTTAGATTCAACATCAGAAATTATCTTATTAAATACATTTGTTACCTCTTCATCATTTAATGTACGGCTTTGATCTTCGAATGTTAAATTAAATGCAATTGATTTTTTATTTTCTTCTAATTTTTCTCCGACATAGATATCAAATACATCTATATTTGAAAGTAATCTTCCACCAGATTTTTTTATTTGTTCTAATATTTCTCCAGCTGTTAATTCTTTATTTACTATGAATGCTACATCTTTTGATATTTTAGGATATTTATTTGGTTCTTTGTATTTTATTGGCTTTGTTTGAGTATTTATTTTATCTAATTCAAGTTCAAGTACATAGATTTCATCTTTTGATATTGATGGATGTATTCTTCCCATAAATCCTATTTTTTTTCTATCTACTAATATATCTGCACTTATACCAGGGTGTAGATTTTTTTCTTCACTTATTACAAAACTATATCTATTTTTAAGTCCAACATAATTTAATATATTTTCAATTAATCCTTTTAAAACATAAAAATCAGATTTTACAGTTGCATTTCCCCATGAATTTTTTAAATAATTTCCATATAGAGCTATAGCCATATGATTCTCTTCTTCAAAATCATTATAAAATACCTTGCTGATTTCATATATATTTATATCATTTAATCCTCTTGCTTTATTATATTTAATTACTTCTAACATTGATGGAATAAGTGTTTTTCTAAGAGCAGTTTTATCTTTACTCATTGGATTCGGTAATATTATTTTATTATTTTCTTTAAAAAACATATCTTGTGTTTGTTCATCTACTATTGAATATGTTCTTACCTCATCAAGACCTAAAGTTCTAAGACGTTTAGATATTTCTTTTCTAAATTTAATATTTGGTCTATATGATCCACTTCTAGTTGGTAAACATGGAAGTGTATTTTTTAAATTATGATATCCATATAATCTACCTATTTCTTCTGCTATATCATTTACATTTTGTTCTATATCTAATCTTCTTCTTGGAATTATAGTCGTAAATACATCATCATTTACTTCGTAAGAAAAATCTAGTTTTTCTAATTGTTCTTCAATATCTTTATTTGTAAGTTCAAGACCTAATAAAGAATTTATTTTTTTTGCTGTAAATGTTATTTTTTTTATTTCCTTATTTTCATTGTCATATAAACAATAATCTTTACATACTTTTCCATTTGCATATTTTTCAAGTAGATAGCATGCTCTATCTAATGCTTTATCTGTATATTCGTAATTTAATCCTTTTTCATATCTCATAGAAGCTTCACTTCTTAAATTAAGATGTTTTTCTGTTTTTCTAATATTATGTGCTTTAAATATAGCACTTTCAATTAATACTGTTTTTGTATTTTCATCAACATCCGTATTAAGAGCTCCCATAACTCCTGCTATAGCAACTACTCTTTTTCCATCGGTAATTACTATGTCATCATGATTTAAATCTCTTTCTTTTTCATCTAATGTAATTACTTTTTCTCCATCGTTAGCCATTCTAACAACAATTTTATTACCTAATTTATCTTTATCAAAGAAATGAAGTGGTTGTCCATATTCAAGCATTACATAATTTGATATATCTACAACATTATTTATTGGTCTCATACCTACAGATATTAATCTATTTTGAATAAATTTAGGAGACTCTCCTATAACAACATCCTTAACCATTTTTGTTTTATAATATGTACAATTTTCAGTATCAACTGATAAAGAAAATTCATCTTTTATTGAATCATTTATTTCAGTATAATTAGACTCTGGTAATTTTACTTTTTGCCCAATTATAGCACCAACTTCATAGGCAAATCCAATATGATATAAACAATCGTTATTTTTATGTTTATGAACATCTAAATCATATAATGTATCTGATATTCCTAAATATTCAAATGCATCTTCTCCAATAGGAGCATCGCTTTCTAGTTCATGAATTCCTTTATTATAATTTTCTTCTGTTTTTTCTTCTAACCCAAGTTCAAACAAGGCACATATCATACCATTAGATTCTACGCCCCTTATCTTACCTTTTTTTATTTCAAAATCACCAGGTAAAACGGCACCAGGAAGCGCTACTATAACTTTGATACCTTTTCTTACATTAGAAGCTCCACATACTATTTGTATGTTTTCATTTCCAACATTTACTTTACAAACATGTAAATGGTCAGAATCAGGGTGGTTAGTACATTCGATAACTTCACCTATAACTAGATTTTTTATATTATTACTAATTACATGTTCTACATTTACACCTGCTTTAGTAACTTTATCTGCAAGTTCTTCTAAATTTTCACCTTTTAGATCAATATAATCTTTGACCCAATTCATACTTATCATATTAATTTGTCTCCTTTCTATCAAAAATTTTATTTTCTCTTAAATCATTTTGATGTATTGTTCTTATATCAGTTATTCCATATTTTAACATTACTATTCTTTCTGCTGCAGCTCCAAATGCAAAACCTTGCCAGATGTCAGGATCATATCCACATGCTCTTAATACATTAGGATGAACCATTCCACCACCACATATAGTAATCCATCCCTTTGGTTTACACATTGAGCATCCTTCACCTTTACATTTTGGACAACTCATATCCATTTCTACACTTGGCTCTGTAAATGGATAATAACTTGGTCTAAATCTAGCTTCTACTTCTTCTCCAAATACATGTTTTACAAAAGCATTAAAAGTTCCTTTTAAATCTGATAATGAAATATTTTTATCTATAACTAATCCTTCTATTTGAGCAAATTCTTGTTCATGAGTCATATCGGTATTTTCTCTTCTGTATGTTTTTCCAGGACAAATGATTCTAACTGGTTCTTTTCCACCTTTAGATAACATTTCTCTTATTTGTACAGGAGATGTTTGACTTCTTAGTAATACAGTATCATCTTTTAAATAAAAAGTATCTTGAGCATCTCTTGCAGGATGTTCTTTTGGTAAATTTAGCATTTCAAAATTATACTTATCTAATTCTATTTCTGGGCCCTCTACTACATCATATCCCATACTTATAAAGAATTCTTCAGCATCTTCAATAATAACTTCATCAATATTAGGAACTCCATTTTTTATTTTTGTTGCTGGTAAGGTAATATCTATTTTTTCATTTTCTAATTTTTTATTTAATTCTTCTGTTTCTAATTTTTCTTTTAATGTATCAAATAAATTATTTACTTCATTTTTAAATGAATTTAGTTTCATACCATATTCTTTTTTTTCTTCAACACTTAAATCTTTCATTTTTAAAGAAAGTTCATTAATAGGTCCTTTTTTACTTAAATATTCTACTTTTAAATCATTTAATTCTTTTAAATTTGTAATTTTTTCTATTTTTTCTTTTATTTCTTTTAATAAATTATCCATAATATTCCTCCTTAAATAAAAAATCACATCCTAGTATAAGGACGTGATTTACGTGGTACCACCTTAATTTATAATTAAAAAAATTATTCTCAATAACTATAACGCATTACCGGTATACTTTTAATATACAGCTCTTAAGACGAATTCATAACCATTTATTATAAGTTTCCACCATCCACTTACTCTCTTTAAAATAAATTAATATTACTACTACTTCTTAGTCATTGCTTTTTTAATTCTTAAATAGTATATCACATTTAAAAAAAATTTTAAATAAATTTTAAAAAAATATTCATAATATATATAGAAATTAGGTGAATTTATGGATAATCCAATAATTGAAAAGATAAAATATGATACTAATAATATAAGTGATATGATGTATAGAAAAATATATAAAGATAAACATACTATATATATTGTTTATAATGAACCTCTTACAAGTGGGAATGATATAAGTGATTTTATTGTAAGAAGTATAGATAATATAAATATAAAAAAGGATCCTATAAATAGTATTTATAATTCTATAAATAATTTTAAGGTAAAAAAAATAAATAAATATGATGATATTTTAAAAAATATATATAATGGTTTTACAATAATTATAATAGATAAATTAAATGAGTTTTTAGCACTTGAAACTAAAGCAAATTTATCTAGATCTATAAGTACACCGAATAGTGAAAATAGTTTAAGAGGATCTAAAGATTCATTTGTAGAAAATTATCAAACTAATATAGGATTAATAAAAAAAAGAATAAAAAGTAAAGATTTATGGATAGATAATTTAAATATAGGAAAATATACTGATACAAATATTGGTATTGTTTATATAAATGGTGTTGTAAAACAAGAATTGCTAGAAAAGGTTAAGAAAAAATTTGAGAATATTAATATATCCGGAATTATAGGTAGCGATGAAATTAAAAATCTTATTGATGATGAAACAAAAAGTATTTTCCCCACTGTACTTTCAACCGAAAGACCAGATTTAGTATGTTCTTCTCTTTTAAATGGAAAGATCGCTATAGTTGTAGATAATTCTCCTTATGTATTAGTAATACCTTGCGTTTTAAATGACTATTTTAAAACTCCAGAAGATGACTATTTAAAAACTTATAACGCTACATTCACAAGAGTATTAAGGTATATTGCTTTTTTTATAGCATTAATTGCACCTGGACTTTATATAACACTAATAACATATAACCAAGAAATACTTCCAACAGAACTATTAATTAGTTTTGCTATACAAAGGAATGGAGTACCCTTTCCAGCTTTTTTTGAAGCACTCACAATGATAAAATCTTTTGAAATATTAAGAGAAAGTGATCTTAGAGTACCTGGATTTACTGGTAGTTCTCTTTCTATAGTTGGGGCACTTATTTTAGGAGATGCTGCTGTTAGTGCTGGCATAGTTTCACCTATTATGATTATAGTTGTCGCACTTACTGCTATATGTTCTCTTCCTTTTACTGAACCGGAAGTTATTGATTCTCTTAGATTTTATAGAATATTATTTATGATTGGAGGCTCATTTTTGGGTATAATAGGAATTATTTTTGTATTTATATTTTTCTGTATTAGGATGACTAGTTTAGATAGCTTTGGAGTACCCTATCTTACTCCTTATGCCCCTATAAATTTAACTGGATTAAAAAATAGTATTATAAAATTTCCTATAAAAAAATTAACTAAAAGAGAAAGTTACTTATCTGATAATAAAATCAAACAAAGGAGGTAAATTCTTGAAAAAAATATTAATTACCCTATCTTTTATTTTTATTTGTTGTGGATGCTATAACTACAAAGAATTAAATGATTTAGCCATAACGTCTGCTATTGGAATAGATAAATCAGATAATGGTTATAAAGTTACTGCTCAGGTTGTAAACACTCAAAAAGAAGGTACAGATAATAATTCTTCGTCTGATCCCAAAATTATTATATACGAACATACAAGTAAAACAGTTCAGGAAGCTGTTAGATATATGGTACTAGAAAGTCCAAAAAGATTATATCCAAATCATATGCAGGTTATTATAATTAGTGAAGATGTTGCAAAAGATGGGATTTTAGAATCATTAGATTTATTTTTTAGAGATTCAGAACTTCAAAAAAATTTCTATGTTCTTATATCAAAGGATGTAAGTGCTAATCAAATTCTAAAAACTTTGACACCTGCAGATTCAATTGTATCATCAAATATTAAAAAAAGTTTAGAAAGTGACAGTTCATATCTTGGAATTACGGAATTAGTCACATATGATGAATTAATAAATACCTATTTAAATCCTAATAAAGAAATTAGTTTACCAAGTGTAACACTTAAAGGAAAAAAGAAAGGTTCTGATAAAATTGATAATATAGAGCAATCTGATAGTTCTACAAAAGTTGTTTTATCACAAATGGCTATATTTAAAGATGATAAAATGATTGGATATTTAGATGATAAACAAAGTATTGCTCTTAGTTTTATTAAAGGAAAAATAAATAATACTATTATCAAATATAAATGTAATGGTGGATATGTAGTCGTTGAAACAACTAATTCTAAGAGTTCAATAAATGTAGATAATAAAGGTAATTTTAGAATAAAAATAAGTGGTGATGCTACAATTAACGAAGTATCTTGTGATATTAATTTAGAGAATGATAATTCTATATCAAAAATTAATAAACAAGTTAATAAAGAAATAAAGAAAAATGTAAATAATACAATTAAATACGTTAAAAATAATTATAACTCAGATATATTTAATTTTTTAGATATTTTATATAAAAATCAGTATTCTTTGTATAAAAAAATTAGTAATGATTGGTATAAAGATAAATTTAAAGACTCAAAAATTGATATTGATGTTGATATAAAAGTGATAGAAAAAGGAAATACTTTAAAGGTGATAAAGAATGAAAAATAAACTAATAAGCAATTTTAGTTTTATTGTATTAATGGTATCAATAATATGTTCCTCATTTTTTGGAGTTGGAATATATTGTCTAATTAGAGCAAGTGCTATTGATTCTTGGTTTAGTGTTATAATATCTTCTTTATTTTGTATATTGATAGCTTCTTTATTCATATTTGTATCATCTTATGAACCTGATTTATCTATAAGAGACAAAATAATTAAATTATATGGAAAAAAAGTAGGATTTATATTTAATTTAATAATATGTATTTTATTCTTTTTAGTAGGAGTAAATTATATGTATAACTTAAATAGTTTTATTGTTTCTCAATACTTATCAGAAACACCATTAGTTGTAATCGGAATATCCTTTGTATTTTTAATTACATATATAAATATTAAAAATATTGAATGTATATCTAGAACATGTATTATTTTATCTTATATAATAATTTTATTTATAATACTTACTTTCTTTAATCTTATACCAAAAATCGATATAGATAATTTTAAGCCAATATTTAAAGATGGTTTAAAAGATTCAATAATAGGTTCTCTTTATATAATTTCAATGAATTTTTCAGTATCATTTTTACTTTTAATAATTCCAAAAAATAAAATACAAGATGAAAAAAAATATAAAAAGAATGTAATTATGTCTTACATTATTTCTATTATGTTAATGCTTATTATCATTGTAATAATAATAGGAAATCTTGGTATTTATTTAGCAAGTTATTACCAATATCCTGAATATATGGTATTAAAAAGAATAAAACTTTTTTCATTTTTAAATAGATTAGAAAACATATTTATTATATCATGGATATTTATGATATTTTCTACCCTTACACTAATTGTATATTATATTTCTAATACAATAAAGTATAATAATAGATCAAAGGTTTTACCAATCATTATTATCTCTTCTATTCTATATTGTTCACTACATTTTTTTAAAAATAGTACAGCCTATAATAATTATAATTATACTTTAACTCCATATGTTAGAAGCCTTATTATAATATTATTTATAATAATATCATTATCTATCTTAATTAAAAAGAAAATAAATTACAAAAAAAAGAAATAATTATATTTCTTTTTTTATTATATTTCTTATTTCATTGTTTATTTCCATTGGAGTTTTCATTTTTCCATTATAGCTACATTCTATTTTATACCAATTTAAATAATCAGCTATAAATAATGCATTATTATATACTTTTTTCATAAATTCTATATCTCGTTCATGTATATCATCCTTTATTCCATCATTTTCTTTTCTATTATTTTTTAACTCTAGTACTAAATCAAATGGTGCTTTCAAGAAAAAAACATAATCCGGTTTTTTTACGCCAATTTTTTTATATTCAAAATCTATAACATAATCAATAAATTGTTTTTTCTGTTCTATATTTTCTATAAAAGCAGATTGATATATTAAACTAGATGTTGTATACCTATCAAATAAAAATATTGTATTATCTTTATACTTTTTACTTAATTCTTTATTCCAAGTAATTGCTCTATCTATTGCATATATACTATTAATTAAATAAGGAGATAAATTTTCTTTATTACCAAGATTACCTTTTAAATATTCTTCAACTAAACTTCCTTGTATAGAATTATATGTTGGAAAATGATGGAAATTTACTTCATATTTATTTTCGATAAAAAATTGTTTTAATAAATCTGACTGTGTACTCTTACCTATTCCATCGCAAGCACCCTCTATAACAATTATTTTATTATTCATATTATCACATTAATCAATCTAAAATATATGATTGATTCCTTTCATTTATATTTTATTACTTTTTTATTATAATAAGAATCGTATATGAATTTACATTAATACACCATAATTATTTTATCAAAAAAAGAAGATATTTTAAATCTTCTTTTGATATAATTTTATATTTCTTAATTCTTCCAATGATATATCTGTTTTTTTATTTATCACATTAATAGCTCTTACTTGCCAGTTTTTACTGTGATTTATTCTTTTTAAATTTTCTTCTTCATTGTTACCTATAATTTCTATTATTTCCTGTTTATTTTTTTTAGATAATTCTACAAAGTTTCGTACATCCATTACATATAGTGCTGTATTTTTTGATATGCTTCTTTTTGTTGTTAATTTTTCAAATAATACAATACCATTTGGATATATATATCCTTCATAACCTTCAAATTTATCTTTTCCAAAAATATGAATTACATAATCACTATTTGAAAAGAATTTAACTTTTTCTTCATAAAGCTTTTGAAATTTTAAATTATCATATTTTCCTCTTTTGATTTTTGGAGTATAGCAATGAACAGAAGTTTCAGTTTGTTTAGTACCCGATGGACATAATTCCCAGTTAACAGTTAGTTCTTCTCTAATTGATTTAATCAATTGTTTTTTTTCTTCTTGTTCTTTTTTTATTCTTAATTCTTCTTGTTCTTTTTCAATCATTTCTTGTTGTATTTTGTTTCGATGTAGTTCCATATATTTTTGAACATCTTCTACATTCATATTACTATATTTCTCATTAGATAAGACTTCTTCTTTTAAATATTTATGATTATTCATATAATCTTTATAATATTCAATAAATTTCGAATAAGAACATCTAGGTATTTTTCTTCCATCATAGCTTGGACTTTTATAATAAGTAAATGAATCTTTATATTTTATATTATTTTTATTTTCATTATAATATTTCATTGCAGTATATATACTATCATTTATAGAATTATCTTCATATGCTAAATCTAATGATATAACTGAAATTACATGTAATAGTAGACTTTTATCTATACCTTCAAAATATTTTTCTTCAATTGGTTTTTCCAATTCTTCACAAAGATATTTTAAATTTACTGATACTTTAGTTAATTTATATTCATAAATTTTTATAAATTCGTGAATACCAGATTCAGTAGTTAATATCAACTTAGCAGCCTCATTATCTAAAATAGTTTTATACATTTTCGGAAGAATCTCGGATAATTCATCAACACTTTTAATATTCTTTAACTTAGATTTTATTATTTTAATTTGGTCTTTCGTATATTCAATTAAATTATCATTTTGCATTATGCTATCAGACATATTGATATCAAGTGATTTCAATATAGAAAATATTACAAATTTAGAATCATAACAAAAAACTCTTTTATTGTTTACAATTTTACACTTAATTGTTGCTGACAAATTAAAACCATAATCTCCTATATTATTTTCTATTATTTCTTTTGACCTTTTAAGTAATTTTGATTTTTTATTTTTTTCTGTATATAATTTATGAAAATCAGGTATAGTTATAACATACTCAGCATTATATGGAACACTATAATTTAATATTTCATCAATTGACATTTCATTTATATTTTTCATAAAAACCCCCCTTTTGTAATGCGTATATTACTACAAAAATAACTTTATGTCAATAAAAAAATAGTCATAAGACTATTTTAAAGCATCTAATAATTCAGCTTTTTTCATTGTTGTATAACCTTCAACACCTTTTTCTTTAGCTAATTTTTTTAATTCAGCTACAGTCATTGAAGAAATATCAGTTTTTTTAGTTTCTACTTTTTTAGTTTCTACTTTTTTAGCTTCAGTTTTCTTTTCAACTTTTTTTGTTTCTTCTTTTAAAGTTCCATTTAAAGCTTCATTTGCAAGGTTTACTAAACTTGTAAATGCTTCTGCATTATCAATTGCAAGTTCAGCCAACATTTTTCTATTTACTGTAACACCTGCAAGTTGTAATCCATGCATAAATTTTGAATAACTAATATCATTCATTCTACAAGCAGCATTAATTCTTGTAATCCATAGTTTTCTGAAATCTCTTTTCTTTTGTCTTCTATCACGGTATGCATATTTTCCAGAATGCATTACTTGTTCTTTAGCTGTTTTATACAATCTATGTTTACTTCCAAAGTATCCTTTTGCTTCTTCTAATACTTTTTTACGTCTAGCGCGATGAATTGTTCCACCTTTAACTCTTGTCATTTAAGCACACCTCCTATTTGCTTAGTATTGTTTTTACTCTTTTTAAATCTGAGTTTGCAATACTACTTCCTTTTCTTTTTTTTCTCATTTGTTGAGTTGATTTTTTTCCTGTTTTGTGATTAGCTCCAGCTACACCAATTTTAATTGAACCACTGTTTCTAACAGTACAAACTTTAGCTAAACCTTTATGTGTTTTTTGTTTTGGCATATTCTTTCCTCCTACTATTTTTTTGGCATAAGCATCATAGTCATAAATTTTCCATCTAATTTAGGTTGTTGTTCTATTTCTGCAACATCACTCACAGCTTCAGCAAATCTAATTAGAACATCCTTACCTAATTCAGTATGAGCCATTTCTCTTCCTTTAAATCTAATAGATACCTTAATTTTATGACCTTTTTCTAAATATTTAGATGAGTTTCTTACACGTGTATCAAAGTCATGTTTATCAATTGTTACAGAAAGACGATATTCTTTTACTTCTAAGTTGCTCTCTCTTTGTTTTTTCATATTTTCTTTTTGTCTTTTTTTATTTTCGTATTTGAATTTATTATAATCCATAATTTTACAAACTTGTGGTGTAGCGCTAGGATTAATTAAAACTAAATCAAATCCTGCGTAACTAGCTAGTGTTAATGCATCCTTTATCGATTTTAATCCTAGTTGTTCCCCACCTGGTCCTATAACCATAACTTCTTTTGCACGTATTTGTTCATTAATAAACAAATCTCTCTCTTTACTTGCGATACTTGACACCTCCATAAAAAAAGTGAATACAAAGTATCCACCTAAAAACTATATTAATATTAATGAATTTATAAATATTAAATTTAGCTTTTAACCCAAAACTTAAGCTGTAATCGGGTGAGAAGTGGATACTTCTTCTTTCTTTTTTTTAATTTCTATTTGATTATACATATTTATTGTATGTTTGTCAATACATTTTATGCTTTTTCTATTCATTTATATTATAAAAAGCAAATACATATCTATCATTTTGTGACAGATCTTTTTCTATAAATACTTTTGTATCTTTTAAATTTTTTTCTATTAATTCTTTTATATAACTTCCTTGTGTTCTACCTATTTCAAAAGCTATAATTGCTTTTTCTTTTAAATTCTTTTCTATATTATTTATTATTTCTTCATATGATTTTAATCCATTATTATCTGAATAAAGAGCTAAATGTGGTTCATTATTTTTTACAATATCTTCTATTTCTTCATTATATGAGATATATGGTGGATTACTTATTATTACATCATATTTTTTTTCTATATTATTTAAAAAATTACTTTTATAAAAATTAATTTGGCAGTTATTCTCTTTAGCATTTATACGCGCTACATCTAAGGCTAAATCAGATATATCACAAGCGTCTATATTGCAATTAAGTTCATGTTTTAATGCTATTGCAATACAACCACTACCTGTACCAATATCTAATACATCTACATCCTTATCAAAATATTTTTTTATATAGTTTATTGTTTTTTCTACTAGTGTTTCTGTTTCAAATCTTGGTATTAAAACATTTTTATTAATATTTATCTTATTACCATAAAAATCAACATTTCCAACTATGTATTGAACAGGTTCTCCACTTTCGAGACTTTTATATGCATCTATAATATTTCCTTTGTAGTACTTTTCTAAGTACTCTTTGTTATTCAAGTTATTCTTCTCCTCTTAATTTTCTGTTTTGATCTTCTGTAATCAATGCCTCTATAATTTTATCTAAATCGCCTTGCATTACTCTATCAAGAGCATTTATAGTAAACCCTATTCTATGATCTGTAACCCTATTTTGAGGATAATTATATGTTCTTATTTTTTCGCTTCTATCTCCAGTTCCAATTTTACTACGACGCTCTGCTCCTTCTTTTTCTTCTTTTTCTCTTAATTTTAAGTCATACAATCTAGCTTTTAAAATTTTTATAGCTTTCTCTTTATTTTTTATTTGACTTCTTTCTGTTTGAGAATATACAACTAATCCAGTTGGTATATGTGTAAGTCTTACAGCTGAATCAGTTGTATTAACTCCTTGACCTCCACATCCAGATGCTCGTGTAATATCTATTCTAACTTCATTCATATCAAGTTCATAATCAAAATCTTCTGCTTCTGGGATTGACAAAACAGTCGCTGTTGAGGTATGTACTCTTCCTTGAGTTTCTGTTGAAGGAACCCTTTGTACTCTATGAGCCCCAGATTCATATTTTAATTTTGAGTATGCATTTTCACCCTTAACAGTAAAACTTATAAGTGAATATCCCCCTGCTTCAGATGGATATTCTTCATTTATTTCAATACTCCAACCCTGTTTTTCAGCATAGTGTTTATACATATCAAATAAATCTCCAGCAAATATATTACCTTCATCACCACCAGCTGCTCCACGAATTTCTACAATAACATTTTTACCATCATTAGGATCTTTTGGTAATAAAATTATTTCTAAATCTTTATTAAGTTTATCCAATTTTTCTTTTAAAGATTCTAGTTCTTCCTTAGCCATTTCTGAGAGTTCTGGATCATGTAACATTTCTTCTGCTTCTTCTATTCCAGATGTTAATTTTTTATATTCTTGATAAGCATCATAAGCTTCTCTTAATGAAGATTGTTCTTTAGCTAAAGATGTTGTTTCTTTTATATTAGATATAACTTCTGGTTTTGATAATTCATTTTCTATTTCTTTATATCTATTTTCTATATTTTGAAGTCTTTCTATCATAAGTAAATCTCCTTTTCATCTTAAAAATTATACTATAAATATTAAAAATAAGCAATACTGCTTATTTTACTTTATTATATGTTAATACTTTAGAAAATCCAGAACTTATCCTTTTTACATCTTCTTTATTTTCAAACATATTTAAATCAATAGATTCCAAATAATCTTTAAATTGTTTTAATATTTCTTTTTTTACTCTAGGAGTTATATTTCCATTATAAAAATCATATTCCCTTTTATTCCAAATCATTTTTATTTCATTTAATTTCTTTGTTTTATCATATTCTAATTTATTATTATGATAATTCTTTCTTTGAACTTGTATCCAAATTCCTAAATTTAAACCATCCGGATCATATTCATATCCATTTTTTGTCTTAAATGAACGAGGTATTTTTAGGTTATTATATTTATTAAAATATATCGTAGCTAAAGAAAATAATCTTTCCCATTTTTGTTCTCTATCTTCTATTTGTATATCAAATTTTAGTTTTTTTAATTTTTCTAAATTTTTATGACTAATACTGTTTTCTTCTATTAATTTCATTTGTCTTCTTATCCACAATCCTAAAAAAACTCCATTCTCATCATAATTAATACCATCTTTTGTTTTAAAATTTAAAGGTATATTTATGTTATCATAATGTTCATGATAGTTTTTAATTAATTCTACCATTTTATCATAATTAATTTCTGATCTTAAACCTTTTTTATATCCAATTTTTTTTAGTTTTTCTAATCTTTCATTAGTTATTTTCATCGTCACTTTTCCTACTTCGCTTTTTCTTATATTATATAGCCAAATTCCTAAAGCAACTCCAGCATTATTATATTCATATCCATTTATTGTTTTAAAATTTAAAGGAATATTCAAATCACCATTTTTTTCATAATAATTGGTTGCAAGAGCTAACATATTATCAAAACGTGTTTCATATGGATCCCAAACCATACCTATTTTTTCTAAAGCATCAATTACTTCTTTCTTTAAATTTGGATACAAATTTCTTTGTTTTCCAATCCAGTATCCCAATGGAACACCTGATTTATCATAATCATATCCATTTATTGTTTTAAATCTTTTGTGCACTAAAAGATTTCCATGATGGTTATAGTATTCTGTAGCTAAATCAAAATAATCTTTAGCTGTATAGCTTTCAATTTTCCATACCATACCAATCTCATTTAATTTTTCTATTTGTTCTTGTGTTATGATACTTTTTATTACTTTATTATATTTTTTTCTTTGAGTTCTTATCCATACTCCTAAATAAATTCCATTTTCATCATATTCATATCCATTTTTTGTCTTAAATCTATTTGGTATTAATAAATTTCCATTTTTTTCATAATAAATTCTTGCTAAATCATAATTTTTATTCCATAAATCAATATTTTCCATATAAATCCTCCATTGGTGTTGTATTATATCATAAGAAAGAAAAAGAAACAATACTGTTTCTTATGGTTCTAACCTATTAGGCCCTCTAAATACAAATTGTGTATTTTTTATTGTAAGTCCTAATAATAACATTGTAAGTCTATCTACACCTATAGCAAATCCACCATGTGGAGGGCATCCATATTTAAAGAATTGTAAATAGAACTTAACATCTTCACCAAGTCCTTTTTCTTTTGCATTTTTTACTAATTCTTCATATCTATGTTCTCTTTGAGCACCGCTAGTTATTTCTGTTCCTCTCCATATTAAATCATAACCTTGAAGTACACCATTTTCATCTCTCATGTGATAAAAAGGTCTTTTTGTTGCTGCATAACCTACAACAAACATAAACTCACTATTATATTTTTCTTGTGCTAACTTATATGTTAATTTTTCTGCTTCTGCGTTCATATCTCCAATATCTTCTGTTGGAATATCAAAGTTATATTTTTCATGTAATTCTTTATATAAGTCTTGTAATTTTATACGTGGAAATGGTTTTGATGGAATTATTACTTCTTTATCAAATAATTCTTTTATTTTATCTCCATATTTTTCTTTTACTTTAGTAAGTCCTGCTATAAGTAAATCTTCTTCTAAATCCATTACATCTTCATATGAATCTATATATGAAAACTCTAAATCAAATGATGTAAATTCTGTGGCATGTCTATTTGTATTTGAATTTTCTGCTCTAAAAGCTGGAGCAACTTCAAATATTTTACTCATACCTGCAGACATAGCCATTTGTTTATAAAACTGAGGAGATTGCGCTAAATAGGCTTTTCTATCAAAGTATTTTACTTCAAATACTTCACTTCCTGATTCTGATGCAGCGCCTATTAATTTTGGAGTATGTATTTCAGTAAAATCTTGTTCATATAAATATTCTCTCATAGCTTGTATCATAGTTGATTCAATCTGTCTTGTAAGCATATTTTTTTCATTTCTTATATCTAACCATCTGTAATCTAATCTTGTATCAATGTTAACACAATCTAAATTATTAAAATCAAATGGAAGATTTTCAGCAACACTTGTAACTTCTATAGACGAAGGAATAAGTTCCATACCTCCTAATTTTACTGCTTCATTTTCTAATAATTTACCTTTTATTTTAACTGTACTTTCAACAGTTATAGAATTCATAATACCAAGTAACTCTTGATTATTTTCATCACTTTTTTCTATAGTCATTTGTAATTTTCCTGTTGAATCTCTAAGTATTACAAACATTACCCATTTTTTATCACGAATAGTATCTACAAATCCACTAAACTCTATTTCGCTATTTAAATATTTTTTTAAATCTTGTACATATATTTTTTTCATTTTCTACCTCTTTTTCATTTTTAAAGAACAACCATCACTATCTAATTCTAAAATCTTAGTTAACGATAATATTGCTGATCCTTGTTGTTCAAAATTAAGAACATAGTCAACTAATTTTTTCTTTTGAATTTTAGACATCATTAATCCACCTAATTCATATTTTGGTATTCTTATATCAATTTCTTTCCCAACATGTTCATATAAAACATATCCTAAATTATTTATTAAATAATCAACATAATCATTATTTTCTATTTGTATATTTTTAATTAAACTTCTTGCTAAATCATCTAATGTTTCAGATTCATCTGTAGTATAAAAATTTCCATCTTGACTGATAAAAAAATCTTTATTTTTAAGTTCCTCTTCTGTACATAGCATAATTCTTATTCTCCCTCATCTAAAAATTCTACTACATCTTCTAAATTTATTTTATGTTCTTCTTTTGTTTTATTATTTTTTATTGTTAATGTATTTGTTTTAACTTCATCTTCTCCAATAATAATAATATACTTTGCATTAATTCTATCTGCTTGTTTAAAGTTTGATTTCATATTTCTATTCATATAATCCATATCAACTTTAAATCCATTTAATCTAAGTGACATAACAAGTGATGATGCATCATATTTAATAGATTCATCTACTGGAATTACATATACATCAACATTATTATTTTCATTTAAATTTATATTTTCAAATTCTAAAGCAGTAAGTAATCTTTCTATTCCCATAGCAAATCCAACACCTTTTGTAGCTGGACCTCCTATATTTTCTACAAGATTATCGTATCTTCCACCACCACATAATACATTTTGACTTCCAAATCCTTCAACAGAAGCTTCTACTTCAAAAACTGTATGTGAATAATAATCCAAACCTCTAACTAAATTTGTATTTACTTTATATTCTATTTGTAAAGCATCTAGATATTTTTTTACATCTTCAAAGTGCTTTTTTGATTCCTCATTTAAATAATCAATTGTTTTTGGAGCATTCTTCATTATTTCTTTATCTTTATCTATTTTACAATCTAGAATTCTAAGAGGATTTTTTTCAAATCTACATTTACAATCCTCACATAAATCATCTATATGTGGTTTAAAATACTCAATCAAAGCATTTCTGTATTGTTCTCTCGACTGCTTATCTCCTAATGAATTTATATTAACTTTTATTCCTTTTAATCCTAGTAATCTATAAAAATTTACTGGTATACTTATTATTTCAGCATCATTTAGTGGATTTGAACTACCAAATACTTCACATCCAAATTGATAAAATTCACGAAATCTACCTGATTGTGGTCTTTCATATCTATACATAGGTCCATAATACCAGCATTTAACTGGTTGTGTTACTTCAGCATACATTTTATTTTCAATAAAACTTCTTACAACTCCAGCAGTTCCCTCAGGACGTAGAGTCATGTGTCTTTCTCCTCTATCTATAAAGTCATATGTTTCTTTTGTAACTATATCTGTTGTTTCACCTACGCCTCTATGAAACAATTCACTTGATTCAAATAATGGTGTTCTAACATACTCATAATTATATGTTTCCATTAAATTTTTCATTAAATTTTCTAAATACAATATTTTTTTACTTTTATCTCCATATACATCATATGTACCTTTAGGCTTTTGTATCATTTTCTTTCCCTCCTAATATTCTTTTTTTTGTATATTGAAATCCTAGTGCGACTTTATTATTTTCACTATAAATCAATTCATTTACTAAATTCTCATCTATATCATTTTCAGTAATTTTAATTAATTCATTAATATCATTAGATTTTTTTACATTAATAGCATGTTTTATAATAATTTTATCAAATAATTTATCGATAAATCTTCCATTACCAAAATTTTTACTTTTATCTATTTTTTCTAAAATATTATATATTTTCATTAAGGCATTTTCAGATACTTTAAATTTAGTCTTTTTAAGCTTTAATTTGAATATTTCCATCAATTCTTCTGTTGAATAATCTTTAAATTCTAAATAATATCCCAATCTTGATGCTAAACCAGGATTCATTTTTACAAAATCATTCATTTCATCTTTATATCCAGCAAATATAAAAATTGTTTCATTTTTTTCCATTTCTTTTATTATTTCTACCAAAGCTTCTCCACCAAACTCTTGAGCTATTCCTGCAAAATCATAAGCTTCATCAATAAAAATTATTCCGTCCTTATTATTTTTAATAAATTCTGCTGTTTTAGGCGCTGTTTGTCCTACATATTCTCCTATAAAATCTTTTGGTGTTGCTTCTACAAATTTATTGCTTTTAGTATAACCTAATAAATATAAAATTCTTGACATTATTCTAGCAACAGTTGTTTTACCTGTACCAGGATTTCCTGTATAAAGCATATGTAAATTTGGATTCTTCATTTCAACATTTTCTTTTACTTTATCTATAAATTCTAAATAAGTAATCAATTCATTTACTTTATCTTTTATATTTTTAATTCCAACTAATTCTCTTAATGAATTTAACTCATTTTCTAAAGTAGTATTTATTACTTCACCTTCATTTTTTTGTGAATTATTATTTTGACTTCCATTTATTATTTGTGAAATATCTAATTTTTCATATTCTTCAGCTCTATTTAAGACTTCCTCAAAAAAATTTTTTACTTCTTCCGTTTTATTATTTTCAAGTAAATTAATATATTTTTTTATTTTTTCTTGATTTAAAATGCAAGCTGTAAGTTTTGAATTCTCATCTAAACTTATTCCTAAATCCGAAAATTCAACTTCACCTACTACTTCTTCAAGTACATCTTTATATAAATTTAAAATAATAGTTGTATCATCTGATTTATTATATTTTCCTATGTATATACATCCAGATATATCATTATACAATGTATTTTCGATATATTCTTTTTTTAATTTTGGATAACAATCAAATACAACTTTTTCATCTAAATTATAACCATATATAAGCTTATTATCAGATATCCATAAATTTTGATTATCTATTTTAGCTAATTCATCTGTATATTTACTTTTAATTTCACTATAATCAAAGTTTAATTCCTTTGTTTTAATAACTTTTGTTGGTTTTAAAAAGAAATAGCCCTCTTTTGCGTCATAATTAATTTTTTTAAATAATATTGAATATGTCTTTTCCATAAAACTCCCCCTAGACACAAAAAAGCCTAAAAATTAAGGACGATAAACTACCGTGGTGCCACCTTATTTTTATAGACTTTCTATACTCTTATTCTCTTAACGCGAGAAACACGATTATTTAACACTTGATGTCTTTCTTAATATTTGTTTTAATGTTTGCACCAAACCACATTTTCTCTAAGAAACAAATATTAGTACTCTTTCAAGTAAATATTACAATTAGTATACATTTAAATATATTTTTAGTCAACTAAATTTTTTCTATTTTCATAAAGTTAGTTGGAACTGTTTCTTCACCTAAAGTAAATCCTCCAGTTATTAATAAAATATCATCTTTATTTAATTCAGTAAATAATTTAGCTTGTTCTATACTATCTTTTACTATAATATCTGTTGATGTATATTTAGTAGTTATTACTGGATAAACACCAAAGTTTAACATTAATGAACGAGCTGTTTGTTCATCAGTACATGTAGCTAAAATTAGGCTTTCTGGTCTTAAATTACTTATTGAACGAGCTGTTGAACCACTCATTGTTGCTGCTACTATTAGTTTAGCTTTTAACAAGTTAGAAGTTTCTACAACACTTGTTGCTATTGCTCCTGGAATAGTTCTTTCAACATTATCGATATTAACTTTGTAATCTAATGCTTTTTCAGTACATTCACATACTTCTGCCATATATCTAACTGTTTCTACTGGATATTTTCCCATAGTAGTTTCACCAGATAACATAACTGCATCTGCTCCATTTAATACAGCATTTGCTATATCAGAAACTTCAGCTCTTGTTGGACGGGCATTCTTTTTCATTGATTCTAACATTTCAGTTGCTACTATACAGAATTTTCCAAAATGTCTGCATCTATCAATAATTAATTTTTGTAATATAGGGATTTCTTGAAGTGGTGCTTCAACACCTAAATCTCCTCTTGCTACCATTACACCATCTGATACCTCAATAATTGAATCTAAATTTTCAATACCTGTTGTACTTTCAATTTTAGAAATTACTTTCATATCTTCTCTATTGTATTCTTTTAAGATTTCTCTTGCTTCAAGTACATCTTGAGCAGATGAAACAAATGATAATGCTATAAAATCTCCTTCATGTTCACACGCATAAATAATATCTTCACGATCAACATCACTTATAAATGGAATATCTAATTTAACACCAGGAACACTTAGTGATTTTTTATTACCAAGTACACCACCATTTACTATTTCACAAGTTACACCATCATTTTCTTTAGAAATAACCTTAATTTTCATTAATCCATTTTCAAGTAAAATTATATCACCTATACTTAATGAATCAATTGCTTGTGGATGGTTAACAGAGAATCTTTCTTCATTTCCTAAAACAGATTCTTTAACTACTCTAATTGTTTTTCCTTCAACTAAATTAATTTCGTCATTTTCTAACATACCATTTCTAAATTCAGGTCCTTTTGTATCATATAATATAGCTACAGTTTTTCCAGTCATTTCTCTTACTTGATGTACTGAATTAACTACACCCACTTTTTCTTCTAATGTAGCATGTGAAAAATTAATACGAGCTACATTCATACCATTATTAACCATTTGAGCCATTACATTAGGATCACAGCTTGATGGTCCAATACTACAAATTATCTTTGTCTTTTTCATATTATATACACTTCCTCTTTCAATCTTTTTAATTTTATCACAATTATTAAGTTTTTCAAATATTTTTTTTACATTTAATAAGAAAATATTATTAAAAAAAGTCATAATGACTTTTAATTTTCTTTATTTTTTTCTTTTTTACTATTTGATTTCATTTCTTCAAACTTTTTCATAACATCATCTTTAAAAAATTTATAAGAAGTTATACATGCTACAGCTAGTGGGAATGATGCCATTATTCCAATTACTCCAAATAGTGAACCACCTATAAATATTGATATTATTACAATTAATGGATGAACATCATTTGTCTTACCATATACAAGTGGATTTATTACATAACTATCCACAGCAGATAATACAGCAAAAGTAATAACAGTTCTTATAAATAATGCTGGGCTTACAACAAACGCTGTAATTGCTGCTACTATATTTGTCATTATTCCACCAAAATATGGAATTAACCCAGAAATACAAGCCAAAAATCCTAATAATATTGCATTTGGATGTCCTATTATTTTATAGCATATACCATATTCAAAAAAAGATATAATCATTACTCTTATAAGTCCACTTAAGTAACTTCTCATTTCATGATCAAGTTCTCTTATAAATGAATAAACTTTATTTGATTTTAATCTCAAAAATGTTTTAAATTCTTCTCTTATTTTATCCATATCTACTAAGAAATAAATCATTACTGCAAAGCAGATTAAAGACTTTGAAATAACAGAAAGTGAAATATTAATTAAATTTACTGCACTATTTGATACATATTTTCCTACAGATGTAATTATATTATTAAATACTTCAGATAATGATGTTTGAATAGAACCTATTTCAAAATCAAAATCTACACTTAATTGCTTTACAAATGCCATTATTCCATTGAATAAACTATTTAATTGATTAAATAACATAGGCGCTAAAGTAATCCCCATAATTGCTATTACTCCAACTATTATAACAATTATTATCATTACCCCTAAAGCTTTAGGTATTTTATGATTCATCATAAAATTTAAAAATGGATATAAAGCATATGCTATTACGAATGCTAAAAATATAGGGAATAATAAATCAGTAAGTCTTCCTATTACTCCTATCCATAAATTACCAGTCTGATATACTAAATATACTATTAAAGCTAGTATACAAATATTTAACAATTTATAATCTAATTTATTTTTTGACATAATTAATTCCTCTCTAGAATGATTGTTATAGGGCCATCATTTGTAATATTTACCCTCATATCACTTCTAAATATTCCTGTTTCAACGGTTATATATTTACTTAATTTTTGATTAAACTCATTATATAATTTTTCTGCATCTATATGATTCATTGAATTAATATAACTTGGTCTATTACCTTTTCTTGTATCAGCATATAGAGTAAATTGAGAAATACTAAGTATTTTACCATTTACATCTAGTATACTTTTATTCATAATACCATTTTCATCATCGAATATTCTTAAATTAAGTATTTTATTTATAAGGTACTCTATTTGACTACTTCCATCAGTTTTAGAAAAACCAACAAATATAACCATTCCTTTATCTATCTTACCTACAGTTTTATTATTTACACTAACACTAGATTCTAAACTTCTTTGTACTAAAATTTTCATCTAATTACTCTTTCTACATTTGTTACTTCTTTTATACTTCTAATATCATTTAAAAGTTTATTTAATTTTTCTATATTTGGTGTTAAAACTGTTAATTCTATATTCATACCATCATTTTCATATATTGTATTAACCTTTTGAATAATAGTTTCACTATTTGATGTCTTAGATATTATTTTTATTAATATATCATCTTGTTTTAATGCATATACAATAATTTCTGATGGGTATTTTTTAGTAATATTTTCATTCCATCTTACGTTTATTAATCTTTCTTCTAAATCTTTAACATTTGGACAAATTGTTCTATGAACAGTTATACCAGAACCTTTTGTTATATAACCAATTACAGGATCTCCAGGTATAGGTTTACAACAACTTGCTACATTAGCTTTAATTTCATCAACACCATTTACTATTATTTCATTTTTAATAGATGTATTTATTTCTTGATTATTGTTTTGAGTCCTTTTTAGTATTAATTCCTCTTTTGTAGTATTTCCTTCCATAGCTATATTAATAACTACTCCAGGATTTAATTTACCATTTCCTATATTTACATATAATTCCTCTATATTATTATATTTATATTCTTCTAATGCTTTTCCTATCACATCATCTTTATAAAAATCAGATAATGCAATCTTTCTTCTTTTTAATTCTTCTTTTAATATTTCTTCACCATTTTTTAAATATTCATCTTTATCAATTCTATTGAAAAATGCTTTTATTTTATTTTTAGCTTGAGCTGTATTACAAAGTTGTAACCATTCTCTACTTGGACCTGGTGAATTTTGATTAGTTCTAATGCTTACTATATCATTATCTTTTAATTTATAATCAAGAGGTACTATAGAACCATTAACTGTAGCACCCACCATTTTATCTCCAACTTGACTATGAACTTTGTATGCAAAATCTATTGGAGTTGAACCTTTTGATAGTTCAAGTACATCTCCTTTTGGAGTAAATACATAAATAGTATCTTTAAATAAATCTTCTGTTACATTATGAACAAATTCTTCATCTGTTTGAGCTTCATTATTTAATTCGAGTATATTTCTAAATACTTGAAGTTTTTGTTCCATTTGATTTTTAAATTCTGCTTTGCCTTGACCTGTTGCGCTTTCTTTATATGCAAAGTGAGCTGCAATACCACGTTCTGCTACTTCATCCATTTCATATGTTCTAATTTGTATTTCAAAAAGATGTCCATCTATTCCAAATACAGTTGTATGAAGAGATTGATACATATTTGTTTTAGGACTTGCTATATAATCTTTTACTCTTTTAGGTATAGGTCTATATTTAGAATGAATTATTCCTAATGCTTGATAACATTCTTGTTCCGTATTTACAAATACACGAAGCGCCAAAAAATCATATATATCATTCCATTTTCTACCTTTAGCAAGTTTTTTATAAATACTATATATACTTTTAGATCTACCTTTTATTTCAGCATTTATACCATTTTCTTTTAATAAATTAATGATTCTATCCATCATTTCATTTATTACTTGATCTCTTACTGCTTTAGATTCATTTAATTTTTCTACGATACTAAAATATGTTTCTGGTTTTAAATATCTAAGACATAAATCTTCTAGTTCACTAGTTATTTTACTCATACCTAATCTATGAGATATAGGTGTTAAAATATCTAGCGTTTCTTGTGCTTTTTCTTTTTGCTTTTCTCTTGGATGAATCCATAATGTTCTCATATTATGAAGTCTATCTGCTAGTTTTATTATTATTACTCTAACATCTTCACAAAGCGCTACTAAAATTTTTCTTTTATTTGCTACATCAGCCTTATCTTTTGTATCAAAATTTATTTTATTAATTTTAGTTACACCATCTACTAAACGCGCTACCTCATCACCAAATTCATTTTTCAATTCATCGTAAGTTACATCACAATCTTCCATTACATCATGAAGAAGTGCAGCACATATAGTTGAAGCATCAAAATCATTGTTTGTTATTATGTAAGCGACATTTAGAGGATGATTAATATAATCTTCCCCTGTTAGTCTTTTAACACCCTCATGTTTAGATGAAGCATATTCATATGCTTTTTTTATTAAATTTAAATTTTCTTCATCAGTTATTTCTGTTTTTACTTTATCAAATAAAGTTTCAAAAGTTACTTCTTGCATTAAGATATCACTTCCTAATCTTTTAATTTATTATTCATACCATTTTTTCTTTTTTGATTTACCTACATTTTTCTTTTCAAGTAAATAATATATAGTGGTTGCTAAGAAAAGAGAAGAACAAGAACCAGCAATTAAACCTGCTAACATAGCTATATTAAAGTTAAATATTTCATGTGAACCAAATATAATTAAACAAATTATTGGAATTAAAGTCGTAATAGAAGTTAAAATATTACGTGTTAATGTAGATTTTATACTATCATTTATTACTTCTTTTAACTCTTCTTTTTTCTTTATATTCTTTTTATTATTTTTTACTTCTTTAATTCTATCAAATGTAACTATAGTATCATTTATTGAATATCCAATAATAGACAAAATAGCTGCTATAAATAAAGTTGAAACCTCAAGTTTAAATATACTAAATACTATTACTGTTATTAATACATCATGTACTAAAGCAATAATCGCACTTATTGCAAATGAGAATGATAAACGTAATGATATATAAATAATAATTCCAATTATAGCTATAACAACTGATTTTATTGCATTTTTAATTAATTCTCTTTTTACGATATTTGATACTGTATTTATATCAACACTAGCATCAAATTTATCTACTAACTTTTCTTGTGTATTTACGATTTCACTTTCTAATATACTTTCATTTACTTTTAAATCAATTTGATTATCACTAATTATTTCTTCATCATAAACAGTATAACCCATAGATTCAATTTCTTGTTTTACATCAGATACATTTATTTTATTTTCTGAATTTATACTTATTGATGTACCACCTTTAAATTCAACGCTTAATTTAAATCCTTTAAAGTATATTGATACAAATCCTAATACTAATATTAAACCAACTATCATCAAATAAAATTTATTATTTTTTACAAAATCAAACTTTTTAGCTTTTTCTACAATGTGTAAACTGTTTTTTGCTCCAATAAATGCTTTTGTTTTATTATCAAAGTATCCTGTTTTTACTATTTTATTCAATAAAATTCTAGTTAATATAACCATTATAAACATAGTAGCAAATATACTTATCATAAGCATTGTAGCAAATCCTTTTATACTACTTTCACCAAATATAAATAGAATAACTGCTACAATAAGTGTTGTTACGTTAGCATCTATAATTGTACCAATTGAATTTTTATTACCTTTTTCATTTGCTTCTTTTAATGAAACACCATTTTTTAATTCATCTTTTATTCTTGTAAAATTAATTATATTTGAATCTACTGCCATACCAATACCAAGTAACATTGCTGCTATACCTGGAAGAGTTAGTGTACCACCTACTAGCCAGAATATAAAGAATGATATAAATGTATAAAGAATAAGGCTAACTGACGCTACAAGTCCTGATACTCTATAAGTTGATATCATAAATACTACAACAAGTAATAATCCTATAGCGCCTGCAATAAGAGTTTTATTTAAAGAATTTCCTCCAAAAGAGGCTGTAACTGTTTTAGAAGAAATTTCAGTTAATTTTGTTGGTAAACTACCAGAATTTATTTGATTTACTAATTCTTTAGCTTCATCTTCAGTAAAATTACCAGTTATTGTAACATATTGACCTGTTAATTGAGTACTTATTGTTGCTGCAGATAAGCAATGTGATTCACTTGTACCACATTTTTCTTTATCCTTTGTATATGAATCTTTCATATAACTATAATCAAGCCATATAACCATTACTGGATTATCACTTGTTCTTATTTTTTCTGTTTCTTTAAAGAATTTGTCTATATCTTTTATTTTAAGAACAACAGTATGCTTTAAATTATCATATTGATAATAAGCTCCTCCTGCTTCTAATACATCACTATTCATTATTAAATTATCTTTTGTGTCTCTAAATGTTAAATTTGCTACTTGACTTAAAGTACTTCTTGCAGAATCTGAATCTTTTACTCCAGCAAGTTGTATTCTAATTCTATCTGTTCCTTCAATTTCTATATTAGGTTCAGTTAATCCTAAACCATCTATTCTTTTTGATATAGTTTTGTAAGTATTTGTTACCATATCCTCAGTAACATCACTTCCATCAATACTATCAACTTTATATAAAATTTCAAATCCACCTTTTAAATCTAAACCATAATTAAGTGAATTAAATACCTTATAAAAACCAAATCCACTTATAGCTAATATAAATATCATTATAATTATATATTTAATTAGAACTTTAAAACTAACTTTATTTTTCATAAATCCCATCCTTTACTCAAAGTATATATTTCTATTTCTTATACTCATTTTATCTTTTACATATTTTTCTATTCGAATATTAGGAACATTTAGTATATCATTTACCATTTGATATAATAATAAATTTTTTGAATTTGCCCACTTTACTTTAGTTAAATAATTCCATATATCTTCTTCTTTTATATATTCTATCCCACTTCTTTTTAGTTCATTTTTTTTAGTTAACAAAGCAGGTTTTAACCTTTTATAAAGCTCTTCTAATGTACCAAATTCTAAATCCATATTATCACCATATTCTTTAATAATTTAAAACAGATATTCATATACATTATATATGATATTATGAATTTTTTAAAGTTTTTAAGGAGAAAAATATGAAAAAAAGCAAATTTATAAGGTCAACTTTAATACTTATTATAGGAGGAGCATTAACAAAAATATTAGGACTTATCATAAAAATAATTACAACAAGGTATTTAGGTGATGAAGGTATTGGAAAATATATGCTTATTATGCCTACATTTATGGCTTTAATTTCTATATGTCAACTTGGATTTCCAATAGCTATTTCAAAATTAGTTTCTGAAGAAAGGCAAAGAGGAAAAAACATACTTATATCTGTTATCCCAATTTCCATTTTTATTAATACAATACTTTTTATATTTGTTCTTTTCTCAGCTAAATTTATATCTTATAATATGTTACATGAACCAGATACTTATCTAGGTGTTTTATCTATAGCATTTGTACTTCCTTTTATTAGTATTTCATCTATAATAAGAGGATATTTTTTTGGTAAAGAAAGAATGTTTCCACATGTTTTTTCTAATGTTCTTGAAGATATAATAAGACTTATTTTTCTTTTCATAACTTTACCTATTTTTATAAAAATAGGAATAGAGTTCGCTATAGCAATTGCTATTTTATCAAATATATTAAGTGAAATTTCATCTATAATAATTTTATATTTATTTTTGCCTAAAAATGTACATATAACAAAAGAAGATTTTAAGATTGATAAAACAGGAATTAAAGAAGTATTAAATATTGGAATTCCAACTACTGGAAATAGATTAATTGGTAATTTAGGATACTTTTTAGAACCTATAATACTTACATCAATATTACTTCATATAGGTTATTCTAATAATTTTATTGTTAGTGAATATGGCATTATTAGTGGTTATGTACTTCCTCTTCTTTTGATTCCTTCATTTTTTACAATGGCTATATCTCAAGCATTAATTCCAATAGTAAGTAAAAATTATGTTAATAATAATAAAAAATACGCTAGAACAAAGATGTATCAAGCTATATTTGTATCACTATTTATAGGAATAATATTCACTATAATAGTAGAATTATTTCCAGAATTTTTACTTAACACAATTTATGGTACAAAAAAAGGAGTTCTTTATTTAAAAACACTCGCTCCATTTTGTTTATTACAATATATACAATCTCCTCTTTCTGCATCACTTCAAGCAATTGGTAAAGCTAAAGAATCAATGTATTCAACTCTTATAGGTACTATAGCAAGATGCGCTGCACTATTTATATTTTCATATTTTCATATTGGACTTTGGGGACTTATTATAAGCATAATTATAAGTATGATACTAGTTACATTTTATAATTTATTTAAACTTAATCATTTTTTTAAATAATTATTTATTTTAAAATAACTAATTAAATTATTAAATTTATCTATTTTTTTAACTTTACTTATTTCTTTTTCTATTCTCTTACTTGATATATTCTTTAAATTACTTTTATATTTTTCTATTGAAAAAATTAATTCATCATCAAGTTTAAAATCTAAATCACTAGAAAACCTAAGAGCTCTTATTATTCTAAGAGAATCTTCTTTAATCTTTATATCTGTATTACCTACGCACTTTATTATTTTATTTTCAATATCATCTCTTGCATTCATTAAGTCAATAAATTTTTCAGTTTTATCTATCATAAGTGTATTAATTGTAAAATCTCTTCTTTTTAAATCTTCTTTTACATCATTTATAAATTCTACTTTTGGATATCTATTATTCATATACTCTAATTCACGTCTATATGTAGTCACTTCAAATATAAAACCTTTATATTTTAATATATAACTTCCAAATCCTTTATTAATCATATCAGGGAATAAATTAATTAATTCCTCATATTTAGCATTTGTACATATATCAATATCATCACTTGTTTTATTTAAATATAAGTCTCTAGCAAAGCCTCCTACAATATATGCTTCATACTTATTTGAATTTATTATTTTTAATACTTGTATAGCAGATTCATACAATTCTCATCATTCCTTAACTTTTCTTTTAACTAAAATATCTTTTAATATTTCATCACTCATACCATTTTTTATTATTTTATTTTCTAGTTCTATTTCTATATTTTTAGATATTTTTATAATGTTATATAAACTAGCAAGTTCTTTTTTTAATTCTTCTTTTCTTTCACTATTTAATACATTTCTCTTAAGCATATTAATAATCAAATTTTCTAATTTAATTGTTTTATCTTTTATCTCAAGTATATTTAAAATTTCATTTACATTTTTTGTATTATCGCTAAGTTTTTGTTTATCATGCGATAAAATATTTAGTTCATCTTTTGATGGTATTTTTTTTAATGCAATATTAATATTTGAAACTTTTATTATATTTTCAAGTGGATTTTCTTTATTCATAATAATAACATAGTTAGAATCAACAATTTTTTGAGTATAATTTTCAAGTTCCTGATATTTTTTATTGTATATTCCATATTCTATTGTTCCATCTGTATATATAGATTGTGTTTTAGCACTTATATAATAAACCGTATTAATACAGTCTTGAGTTGTTAAAATAAAATTTTTTATATTAAGTTCTAGTAATTTTTCAAATAATTGTTTAAACGTAGTCTTACTACTATAATTTGTAATTATAAAATCAACAGTACTTTTTAAATTATTTAATTCAATATTATTTTTTAATATTGAATTATATAATTGATTATTTTTTCTTTGAATTTTTTTTAAACATTTATTTTTTTCTATTTTTTCTCTTATTTTTTTTAATTGTTCTAAATCCAAATCTAATAATAAATTTAAAATTTCTATATTAAACATAATAATACTATTCCTTTCAAAAATAAAATGGAAGAATATTATAGCACTTTTTTTATAAATATACAAATAAAACTGTTATAATATAACAGTTTTAATTTCAATTAATTTAAAGCTTCTTTTAATTTAGAACCAGCTTTAATTGTAACAACAGTTCTTGCAGGAATTGTAACAGCTTCACCAGTTCTTGGATTACGTCCAGTTGAAGCATCTTTATGTTTAGCAGTAAATGTAACAAATCCTGTTAAAGTTACTTTTCCTTCTTCTTTTAATCCTTTAACTACTCCATTTTGAACAGCTTCTAAAGCTTTAGCAGCATCAGTTTTAGTTAATCCAACTTCTTCTGCGATAAAATCTACTAATTGAGTTTTTGACATTTTAATTTACCTCCTATTGTCTTAACTGTTAAGCTATCTTGCTTACACTTAAATGTTATCATAACTATATATTAAAATCAAGATTTTTTTTATAAATTTATATTGTTTTTACTTTATTTTTCTTACTTTTTCATATAATTTAATATGAATAATAAAGAGGTTCAGCTAATTAAATATCAAGAGTATGCTACTATAATATATGAAATAGTTTTAATAGTATCTTTTTTATTACTCTATGATGAAGAAAAGAAAAAAACTAAAGGTATTGGAATTTTTAAAAGCAAAACGAGATCTAGTATTCTACTTATAAATAGAAGTATTGTAGTAATAATCTGTTTAGTATTCTTATATGCTAATTATGAAAATTATAAAAAAATCAAAAATAATAATGAAGATACATCATCACTAGAACTTCAACTTTTTGGAAGTATCTTAGTATTATGTGCAGCTTTAATATCAATATATGTTGTAATTAAAAACTACAATAAAGATGCCATAAGTGAATTTGAAAATATAGAAATCTAAAAAAATATCAATTAAACTGATATTTTTTCTTTTTCATTTATTTTTTTATTCATCAAGTACAATTGATTAATTAATGTATTCATATCTATACCATTATCTGCACATTTAATGTTATTATCTGTTATATATTTAGTATGATTAAAATCTAATTCTCCTCTTAAAAAATATTTAAGTACATTGCCTTTTTCTAGTTCTATCAAATCTGATTCAAGATCCATATTATACCAGGAATTAAATAATTTAACTTTATTCCACGTTTTTATATCACCTGTTTCACTCTTTGCTTCTACAGTTACTACTTTTAAATTAAAAGCTGTAAGTAATAATTTCATTACATCAGCAATACCATCTTCATATCCTTTATTTTCAATAAAAAGTGAATATAAATTATTATTATTTCTTTTATTATGTTTCTTATTAACTATTGCTTTTTTATAATTATTACCAATATAAAGATAAGCAAAACATACTTTTTCTATATCATTTAATTTTTGAGGTGCGTTATTTACTATATCACATAATTTTATATACATTTCTATAAATTCTTCTATATTGTATAATTCTTGAATTCTTAGCTTATTTTCAGTAATATTTATCTTTAGATCCTTTTTATATTTTCTTATAATTTTTAATTGTTTAGTATTTATTTTTGTAAAATCATTTAATTTTAAAATCAACTCTACATTTTCTAAATTTAAAATATAATCAAGTACAGAATCTTCTAAACATGTATCCTTTAAATCAATAGTTATTTTATTTATTCTATCTAATGATTTCTCTACGAATTGTAACTTCATAAACTCAGATGAATCCAAATATAAATTGTACTTTAAATTACTAGATAAATTAACATTATAATTAAAATCTTCTACTGAATATAACGTAGGGTCTATATTACAAGTTATAACTTCTAATTCTGTTTTATTTAAACCTTTTAAAATATTATTATTTGTTATATTATTATTACCTAAATTCATTGTTATCTTAGGGTTAAGCATAACTAATTTCTTTAAATCCTGAAATGATGAGTCCGTTAATTCGTTGTTTTCTAAATCTAATAATTTTAATCTTTTAAATTTTTTAAATTCTTCTAAAGAGTTAATTCCACAGTTAATTAAAACAAGTTCTTTTGCATCTGTATTCATATATTTAATATCTTCATTATGAATAATCATATTTTCAAAGAATATACTTTCTAAATACAAGTCTGATAATACTTTCATATCTTTTATTTCATATTTAATACTATTTAATATTTTTAATTTATATAATTCTTTTAAATTCTTCAAAAAATATAAACTTTGAACATTAAAATTTATAAGAGTCAAATAATTCAAATTTTTTAATTTCTCTATTTCATTTAAATATTTATCACTGTTCTCATTACTATCAAGTTCTATTGATAAATCATTAAGTTTTTTTATCTTTTTTAAATCTGGAATATCATCAATAGTTTTTACCCTAATTTTTAATGTATTTAATTTTCTCAATTTATTTAATCTATATTTTTTTATATCATTTCCTATTAGTAATAATTCTTCTAATTGTGGTAATAGTTCTATATCTTTAGATTGTATATCATCTAAAGATGTATCAATTGTTAAAGTTTTAATTTTTTTTATATCTTCATTTGATATTGATTTTTCTTTAAATACTTTATTTCCTAATTGCTCAATTATTTTCAATTTTAAACTTGAGTTTTCTATTCTCATTTAAATCACCCTTACTACTTTAACCAACTATATCATAAACCAATTATATCATAAACTAACCTATAAAAAAAGAAGATTTCTTTATCTTCTTTCAATTTTTATTTTGATATTATGACCATTTAAATCAAGCTCTTTATCAACATTTTCTGATTTTTCTATAGAAATTGCTAATGTTTCTTTTTTTATAAATTCTTCAAAGTCATTAATTGATTGCTCTACTAATTCATCAGATTGATAATATAGATTAATTCTATCAATTATATTAAAATTACTTTCTTTTCTTAAATTTTGTACTTTAGAAACTAACTCTCTTGCAATTCCTTCTTCTATTAATTTATCATCTAATTTAGTATTTAAAATAATAAATAAATTACCTTCATGTGATGCATTAAATCCATCTTTTGATGAAACACGTAGTTCTACCATATCTGGTGTTACAACTAATTCTTCAGAATTTATTTTGATAGTTATATTTTTACCATTTTCTAAAGAATTTATTTCATCATCTGTTAAATTAGTCAATTTTTCTTGGAATACTTTTATATTAGAACCTAGCAATTTACCACATACTTTAAAATTAGGTTTTACTTCAAAATTCATATAATTTGATAAATCACTTACAAATGTAACTTTCTTTACATTCAATTCTTCTTCTATTAGAGGTACTAAATCTGATATTAAATTTTCATTTTTACCATCTATTATTACTTCACTTATTGGTTGTCTAACTTTAATTTTAACATCCTCACGAGCATTTCTTCCAAGGCTTATTAAATCTCTTACTAAATCCATTTTAGTTTCTATTTCTTCATTAATATAAGATTCATTAACTAGAGGGAAATCAGCCAAATGTACACTTTCCTTTCCTGTTAAATCTTTATATATTTCTTCTGTTATATATGGAATTATAGGCGCACATATCTTACATATTCCTGTTAATACTTCATATGTAGTCATATATACTGCCTTTTTAGAATTATTTAATTCACTACCCCAGAATCTATTTCTATTACGTCTTATATACCAATTCGATAAATCTTCTGATACAAATGTAGTTATATATTTTACTACTTCATTTAAATCATATTTATCATAAGATGTTGTTACATTTTTTATTAATTTATTATATTTAGATAATAACCATTTATCTATTTCTTCGCGATTTTCATATGGAATATCACAATCATTTATATCTATCCCATCCACATTAGCATACATTTGGAAGAATGAATAAGTATTTTTAAGAGGATTAAAGAATTTTGAATGAACTTCTTTTAATCCATTTGAATCATATTTTAAAGGAGTCCATACAGGAGATGCTGTTAACATATACCATCTAACTTCATCTGCTCCATACTTAGTTAACTCTTTTATAGGATCTACTATGTTACCTACTGATTTACTCATTTTTTTACCATTCGGATCTAAAACCATATCATTTACTACAACATTTTTAAAGCTTGATTCTCCTGATATTATTGTTGATATACAAATCAATGAATTAAACCATCCTCTTGTTTGATCAACACCTTCAGCTATAAAATCAGCTGGAAATTGAGAAGAAAATAACTCTTTATTTTCAAATGGATAATGGAATTGTGCATATGGCATAGCACCAGAATCAAACCATACATCAAGTACATCCTTAATTCTTTCCATTTTTCCGTTACATTTTGGACATTTAATATGTAATTCATCTACATATGGTCTGTGTAATTCAATGTTATTCACATCAATATCTTCTATTAACATATCTTGTAATTCAGTTCTTGAACCTATTACATGTTTATTACCACATTTTTCACAAATCCAAATAGGCATAGGGCAACCCCAATATCTATTTCTACTTATTCCCCAATCTACCATATTTTCAAGCCAATTATTAAATCTTTTTGTACCAACATATTCTGGATACCAATTTACTTTTTTATTTGCTTCTATTATCTTGTCTTTATATTCAGTAGTTTTTATATACCATGCAGGCTTAGCGTAATAAATTAATGGTTGTTTACATCTCCAACAATGAGGATAATCATGTGTTATTTTTATTTTTTTAAATAATTTATCATTTTCTTTTAACCATTTAATAATTGTTATTTCTAAGTCTTTATCTGTAACAAGAGTTCCTTTCCATGGACCTTCTGTATAACAACCATCTTTACCAACAGGATTTATAAATGCTATATTATTTAATCTACATACTCTATTATCGTCTTCTCCAAATGCAGGTGCGATATGAACAATACCAGTACCATCTTCTGCTGTAACATACGAATCAGCTAATACTTCAAAAGCTTTGCCTTCTACATTGACAAATGGCATTAATTGTTCATATTTAATCCCTACTAAATCTTTACCTTTGCATTTTTCAAGAACAGTATACTCTTCTCCAAGGACTTTATTTGCTAAAGATTCAGCAACAATAAATTTATAACCCATAGACTCAACTTTAAGATAAGTTAGATCAGGATTAACACATATAGCAACATTTGCCATTAAAGTCCATGGTGTAGTTGTCCAAACTAAGAAATATTCATCAGAATTTTCTCTTTTAAAAGGAACAATGACTGTATTGACACTATCCTGTTGATATCCTTGAGATACTTCATTTGCAGATAACTCTGTACCACATCTTGGACAATAAGGAAGTACTTTATCACCATGATAAATTAATCCTTTTTTATCCATTTCTTTTAAAAGCCACCATTCTGTTTCTATGTATTCATTACTACAAGTTACATAAGGGGTTTTGCAATCAATAAATTGTCCCATCATATCAGTAACTAAATTTACATCATCTATATTAAGAGCTGTAGCTTTATTACATTCTTTGCAAAAATTTTCTATTCCAAAAGCTTCAATATCTGCCTTAGTCTTAAATCCTAATTTTTTTTCAACATTAACCTCTATTGGAAGTCCATGTGTATCAAGTCCTATTTTTCTTAAAACTTTATACCCCTTCATTGTTTTATATTTACAGAACGTATCTTTTATTGTTTTAGCTAAAACGTGATGAATACCAGGTTTAGCATTAGCGTATATGGGTCCATCATAAAATACCCAATTTTCACAATTTTCCCTATTTTTTATTGTTAAATTAAGTATGTCTTGTTTTTTCCACTCTTCTAAAATACTATTTTCAACAATATTAACATCTCTTTTATCAAGTTCTTTAAAATTTTTCATTTTATCAATCCTTTCAACAAAAAAAGTCCATAAACTTAAGGGCGAATTAAATCCGTGGTACCACCTTAATTTATGAACTATCATACACTTTAACCTCTTAACGCGAGAAACGATTATTTCTACTGAATTTCAAAATAACACATCAGAAGTGATATATAAATAACTTCATACCTTGTTTTCACCAACCACAAGTTCTCTTTAATAATCCATTATTTAACGTCTTCCTCATTTGTTTTATAGCTTGATTATATAATAATATTAAAAAAAGTTCAATATATTATTAAAAAAATGAATTATTTTTTATTATTAATTAAAAAAATAATGTTTTTAACACTATTTTGGTTTTATTATTTGTGTCTATGATCAAACTCTCTATCACGCATATCTCTTAATTTTTGCTCTGCTTCAGCATTTTTTTGATTTATATATTCTTCTATATCTTCCATATCTTCTAATTTTGGCTGACTAGCTATATATTCTCTTACTCTTTTTATTTTTTCGAGTAGTTCTTCATCACTAAGATATTCACATGATTCATCTTCTCCATATGGATTACTAAGTTCTTCATTTCTTAATAGATCTTTATCATTAACATAGCTTCTTTCAATTTCATTTAAATTTCTATACATTATTTTTTTCTTCCTTTTATCACATTATATTTGTATTTTTTTATTATTGTTTTAATGATAATCTTTTGATTTTTATAAACAGTAAGTTTATCTATAAATCTATTTGATCCATCTCACTTACAACTTCAAGTTGAGCTTCAACGATATCTTTTACTCTTCTTTTAAATATGTTTATATTTCTTTTTAAAGTAAGAGCTTCTCTTTCAGTTTTCTCAGCTCTCATAAGCGCCTCATTGACTATTCTATTAGCATTTTGTTTAGCGTCATTTATAATCAATTCACTTTCATCATGAGCATTTAATTTTATTTGTTCAGAAGTCTTTTGAGCCATAAGTATAGCTCTATTTAGAGTTTGTTCCATTTTTTCATAAGTTTCCAATTTATGTTTACTTGTTTCAATTTGTTGTTCAAGGGCTGCAATTTTTAGGTCTTTCTCCTTACTTTCAGACACAATTGTTTCAACTTGCTTTATTATTTTATCTAAAAACTCATTAACTTCCTCTGGGTTATATCCACGAAGTGTTCTACTAAATTTTTCCATAAATATCACCTGAAATTGTGCTAAAACAGTAGCACACTTCTCCTTTCATTACCACTCAATATTTATATCATCATTATCATGGATGTCTTTTCCATCTGTATCATCTGTTATTTTTCCTTGAATATTTATATTATTTGGAGTACACAAGAAGATTCCACCACCTATTTTTTGTAAATCTCCCCCTATTGCATATATAGTTCCAGCTAAAAAATCTACTATTCTCTTTGCTTGATCAGATGTTACTCTTTTTAAATTAACAACTACAGTATTTCTCATTTTTAAATGATCTGCTATTTGTTGAGATTCAGAAAAAGCTCTTGGTTCAAGTAATATCATCTTACCATTTCCATCATTTTCTTTTAATGCTTCTTCAGGTTTTAAATCATAATATTCATCTCCTGATACATTATTAGCAAATACATCTTCTTCATTATTCTTAAAAAAATTCTTTATTAATCCCATATTTATTCCTCCATATCTTGTCTATTTTTCATCTTACTATAATCAATTTTAACACACTAAATAAAAAAAAGAAACATATTTTAACAAAATTATTTACTTTTATTTTACAGTAGCTTTTTTATTTTCTTGAATAAACATTTTATCTATGGTAATCTAATAATAGAGGTGACTTATATGATAGATATAAAAACAGATATAAGAAAGGATTTATATGATTTAGACAATATTTCTAATTTGCTAAATTATGCAGTAAACGCAACAATTAATAAACACTATAAAGATAAAGCTACTACAGATGAAGAAGAAAAGAATGTTGCACAACAACTTATTGTAGATTATTTAAATGGTTATAAAAGGGTTATATCAAATACTCCTTGCCCTATTAAATATCAAGAAGATACTACAAATGGAATTAATGGTATGAGAGATTTACTTAATTCTATAGATATTAAAAATATACGTTATTCTATTTTAAACGAAAATGTTTTATCACATGCTTATACGGAATTTGGATTAAAAAAAATTGGTGGCTATAATACTGATGAATCAATTGCTAAATCCGTAACTGATGTTTCTTATTCAGGAAAAATTGATGAAAATATTGATTCATTATTTGAAGATCAAAATTTTTTGAATGGAATGGTATCTAATTATCTTAATATGTCTTATACAAACGATCCTTCTTTTTACTCCACTGTTGTTTCCTTAGCTTATTCTAATGGAATAACAAAAGAAGCATTAGAACAAATAAATTCAGGACAAAATAAAGAAATTGAAAAGCATCTATAATGCTTTTTTTATTTAAAATTTATATTTACAAATTTAAATATTTAATATATAATTGGTATTTCAAGGAGCGTGTAAACAAATGGTTGAATATTTAATTAAGATTGCAATTTGTTTTTTATTATCAATATGTGTAGGTTTGGAAAGACAATATAGGCATAAAATAATTGGTCTTAGGACAAATGTACTTGTAAGTTTAGGTGCATTTATGTTCACAAGTATGTCTTTTAATTTTAAAACATCAGATGTAACCAGAATAGCAGCGCAAGTAGTATCAGGAATTGGTTTCCTAGGTGCAGGTGTTATTCTTAAAGACGGAAATAGAGTTAAGGGTTTAAATACTGCTGCAACATTATGGTGTGTTGCTTCAATTGGTGTACTATGTGCATCAAATATGCTTTTAGAAGCAACTATTGGTACAATTTTTATATTAATAGCTAACACAGTTTTAAGATTATTATCTAAATATATTATGAATAAAGTTGTTACTGATGAAATTTGTACTTTAAATATAAATTGTAATAAGAATGAATTAAAAAGAATTAAAAGCTCAATAGAAAATTTATCTTCAAATTATAAATTTACTATTAAAAGTTTTGAAAAAAAAGATATTGATGACAAAAATATAACAATTACTATTAAAATGATTTCTAATACTAAAAGAAATTTTGATAGATTAGTTAATTATATTACCTCTTCATTTGATATAAATTCTATACAAACAGAATATAATAAATTATTAGAATCTGATAATGAAGATATAGATGAAGAAACATGTTAAAAAAGAGCAAATTAATTGCTCTTTTTTGTTAATATATTTAATTATTAAAATTTTTATCAAATTTGACTAAAGCTTTTGTTAATTCAGAACCCTCTAATTTTTCTAAATATTCCTCATTGTTTTCAAATGTTCTTTTAAAAACAGCTATATCTATACTATCTTTTACTGTTCCAGCATATACATACTCATTTGACTGTGCAATAACATAGTATTCTACACCATTATATTCGATAACTTCTGCGTTTACATTTTTCATTTTGTACGAGCCCCTTTTTCTTCTTCTATTTCTTTTGTTTCATTATTATGAAATGCATCTAGTGCTGCATCAATTTTTTCTCCAAAACTTGGTTTCATACCAACTATATCTTCTGCTATTACTTGATTATTTCCAAAATAACTACTTACTGCAATATATGTTGATACCTTATCATCACCAAAAGCTTGTTCAGCTTTTTCAGCTATATATTCAATTCCTTCCTCATATGATACATTTGTAGCTCCAATATTAAACGTAATTGCATCGCCAGCCTCTGGATCAGCAACATCATGATATCTATATCCAAAATGTTCTAAATTTTGATTTAATTTATTAGATAATTTGTCATATCCTTTTTTTACTTCATATCCTTTTTTTGCTGCTATAGCGCAAGTAATTCCTACTATTGCAATGAAAGCTTTTTTAGATATATTTTTACGTATTTTTTTTCTTTTTATTTTTCTTTTTATTTTTCTTTTTTCTTCTTCTTCTTCATTTTTTGCAATTTTTTCTTTTTTACTTTCAATTCTATCTTTAACAATTTCTTTTAATTCTTCTTTAAATTTTTCTTCGTTAAATATAGTTAAAAAATTTAAATCCTCATCATCAATTTCAGTAAAAACACAACTATTATTTCTTTTATATTTACCCTTTAATGCTTCTTTTATTGTTTTTTCCCTATCTTCATATTCTTTTTCATATTTTGAACACACATTAATCCATTTAATAATTCTTTCTTTCGATAAATTGCACATTGCTTCTACGTTTTCTTCATTAAGCATTAAAGAATTAGCTTTTCTTTCTCTTATTATTTTTGGATATTGTAAAGATAATTTAACTTCTTTAATATCATTTGAATCTTCATACTCCAATTTATCTTCTAGCCATTTATCATATTCTTCTTCACTTATACTTTTTAATGTATCTACTTCTTCTGCCAATTTACACATATTCTCACCCTTTAAAATTTGACCTTTTCTTCTATATATTTAACAACATCTTCTACTTTAATTGTTATTTGTTGCATCGTATCTCTATTTCTTACTGTTACAGTATTATCATTCATTGTATTATCATCTATAGTAATACAAAATGGAGTACCTGATATATCTTGTCTTCTATATCTTTTTCCTATATTTCCAGCCTCATCATATGTAGTTTTAAAGTTTTTTGATAATATATTATATATTTCTTCTGCTTTTTCGCTGTGATATTTTTTTATTAAAGGAAGTACTGCCACTTTGTAAGGCGCTAGTGCTGGAACAAATCTCATTACTTCTCTTGTAGTACCATCTTCAAGTTTTTCTTCACTGTATGCATCTGCCAATACTGCAAGTAAAAGTCTATCACAACCTACTGATGGTTCTATAACATATGGAGTATATTTTTCATTTGTATCTGGATCTAAGTATAATAAATCTGTTTTAGAATGATTTGAATGAACTGTTAAATCGTAATCCGTTCTATCAGCAATACCCCATAATTCTCCCCAACCTTGTGGATATTTATATTCTATATCAGTGGTTCCTTTACTATAAAAAACTAACTCTTCTGGTTTATGTTTTCTAAGTCTTAGGTTCTCATTATTTATTCCAAGATCATTTAAAAATTTCATACAATAATCTTGATAATATTCAAACCATTTCAAATCTTCTCCTGGCTTGCAAAAAAATTCATATTCCATTTGTTCAAATTCTCTTGTTCTAAATATAAAATTTCCTGGTGTTATCTCATTTCTAAATGCTTTTCCTATTTGTCCTATACCAAATGGAACTTTTGCCCTCATTGTTCTTTGTACATTTAAGAAATTTACAAATATTCCTTGAGCCGTTTCTCCACGCAAATAAACTTTACTTTTTGTATCTTCTGTAACTCCCATATGAGTTTCAAATAGCAAATTAAATTGTCTTATATTTGTAAAATCTGTTTCTCCACATTTTGGACATTTTATTTTATTATCTTTTATGTATTGTTCTATTTTTTCGTTATCCCAACCATCTGCTGTTTCTTCTCCATTTGTAAATTCTTCAATTAATTTATCTGCACGATGTCTAGATTTACACTTTTTACAATCTATTAACGGATCTGAGAAACTACTAACATGCCCAGATGCTACCCATACTTCTGGATTCATAAGAATAGCCGCATCTAATCCATAAGAATTATTTTTTTCATCCACAAATCTTTTCCACCAACATTTTTTTATATTATTTTTAAGTTCCACTCCAAGTGGACCATAATCCCATGTATTTGCAAGACCACCATATATTTCACTTCCTTGAAATATATATCCATATTGTTTGCATAAATTCACTAATTTTTCTTGAGTTAGTTTTTCCATTATATCACCTTTCCAAAATAAGAAATTAGGTATTAATTAATATACTTAATTATGTATTAAAACCAATTATAATTTCATTTATATGATACTATTATTTACGTTTATAGTCAAGATATATAAACATAAGGTTTACTTATATTTACCTTTTATAATATAAACTTATTGTTCTATTTTTTTATTATTACAATTGCTTATTGTCAAGTTAATTTGTATATCATTATTGTTATAATTTTTTACCTTATTAAGTATTAATTGTATTGATTCTTCATCTGTAAGCACAAGACGTAACAACATTTCTAGTTCTTGTAAATCTTCTGTTTCTAATATTCTTTTCCATATTAGTGCTTCTGTATTTAAACTTTTATTCATATATCTCCTTTCTACCTTTTACGAGTAAAATATATCACATTATTCATTTTATTAAAAATAACTAATTTTTTATATCATATATACATTTGTTAAAAATAATAAAAATATGTATATAAAAATAAAAAAAAGAAAAAAAGCAAACCATTAAAAGTTTGCTTTTATAGAAATTTTCCTAAATATTCTGCTGTTCTTACCATTTGAGCTGAATAACTCATTTCATTGTCATACCAGGCAATAATTTTAACTAATTGTTTTCCATTAACTTCTAATACCTTAGTTAATTGTCCATCTACTATTCCGCCTTTATGTGAACCTATTACGTCACTTGAAACAATTGGATCCATTGTAAATCCTAATGTATCATTTATATTATCTTTAAATAAATTATTTATTTCTTCCTCTGTTGTATTTCTTTTTAATTCAAGTGTTAAATCAATAACAGAACCTGTTGGTGTAGGAACTCTAAGGGCTCCACCATCCAATTTTCCTTTAAGTGATGGTATTACTAATCCAATAGCACTTGCTGCTCCAGTTGAAGTTGGAACTATGTTTGCTGCACATGCTCTTCCACGTCTTGCATTAATACCTTTTTTATGTGCTATATCAAGTGTTGCTTGATCATTTGTATATGCATGAACAGTTGTCATATAACCTTTTTCTATTCCGATATTTTTTTCAATTACATTTAAAACAGGAGCTAAACAATTTGTTGTACAACTTGCTCCACTTATTACCTCTTCATTTCCATCTAATGTATCTTCATTTACATTAAATACAATAGTTTTTAAATCTCCCTTTGCAGGAGCAGAAATAATTACCTTTTTAGCACCTGCTTTTATATGAGCATATGCATCTTCTTTGTTTGTAAATCTTCCAGTACATTCAAATACTTCGTCTATATTTAATTCACCCCAAGGCAAATTCTCTGGATTAGTTTCTGAATAAACTCTAATCCTTCTTTTCCCAACAATTATTTCATTTCCTTCAAAACTTATTTCATCTACCCTATAATTTCTATGATTTGTATCATATTTCAAAAGGTAAGCTAACTGTTCTGCATCTGTTAAATCATTGATTGCTACAACTTCAAAATTAGGATTTTCTTCCATTATTCTAAAAACTAATCTTCCTATTCTACCAAATCCATTTATTGCTACTTTTATCATTTAATCTCTCCTTATACAATTTATTATTCAAAACAACTTCTACCTATAAATTCTCTTAAAAGTGAATCTTTAGGTACATCTTCACTAGGTATAGGTAAAAAATTTCTAAGTAAATTAATTAACCTTATTGCTTCTGGATACATAGGATCATTCTCACTTACATTAAATAATAAAGGTTCAACATATGTTTTTAATACTCCAATTTCATAAACTAATGCAGAATTTATAATAACGTCTGCCTCGTCTTGATATGGGAATATATATTTTTCTTCGCCTTCTCTTATTTCTTTCCATTTAGCAAGTGTTTGTGATGCATTATGTCCTCTATTTCTATTATCCCTTACTATTCTTCTTAATTTTCTAGTATCACTTGTATGTATTCTATTGTGATTATCTATATTAAGTTGGGTCAAAGGACTAATATATATTTTAAATTTTTGTTTTCTATCAATTGATAAAGTTAATTCATCATTAAGTCCATGTAATCCTTCAATTACTATTATATCTTTTTTTTCTAATTTTACTCTTCTTCCATTATATTCTCTTTTTCCTGCTACAAAATTATATTCTGGAAGTTCTACTGTTTCACCATTTAATAATTTAGTTAAATGCTTATTAAATAAAGTTACATCTACTGCATTTAAACTTTCTGTATCTAATTTTCCATTTTTATCTTTTGGAGTTTTTTCTCTATCAAAGAAATAATCATCTATGGATATTGGATATGTATTTATACCTCTACTTTTAAGTTGAATACTTAGTTTTTTTGAACTTGTAGTTTTCCCTGATGATGATGGCCCAGAAATTAAAACAATTCTTATATCTTTATTTTCTTCTATTTCATCAGCTATCTTAGATAATTGACTATTATAATATGTTTCTGCTATTTGTATTAACTCATTATAATTTCCCTTTGAAACAACTTCATTCAAATCAGCACCATTACTTATTTTAATCTTTCTACCCCATTTTGTATAATCTAAAAATTTTTCAAATAGCATTTCATGATGAACATAATCTAATGTACATTCTGGATTATATACAGAAGGATAACTTACTACGAAACCATTATTCTTAATATAAGTTAATTTAAAATCATCTATTACTCCTGTAGTGCTTGCTAACTTACCATAAAAATAATCATATGTATCATCTACTTTATATAAATTTATATATGTATTACTTATATACTTTAAAACTTTAACTTTATCTAATTGATTTTTATTTTCAAAGTACTTTATTGCATCTAATCTAGATACAGATAATTTGTCTATTTGTATATTTTCTTTTACTATATTCTTCATTTTATTTTCTAATTCTTTAATATCTTCTTTTTTAAAGTTTTCTTTTATTATTTCACAATAAAAACCTTTATCTATTGAATGTTCTATTAATACTTCCGTATCATCTCCAAAAGCTCTTTTAGCTCCTAAAATAACTAAAAATTGTAATGTTGTTCCATAAACACTATTACCTAAACTACTACTTCTATCAAAAAATTCAACTTTATGGCTTCTTCCAACTAATTCAGATAATTCTACTATATCATTATCTAATTGGCCTATTAATATTGGATAATTAAAGTATTTTGAATAGTTTTTACTTATTTCTTCCAACGATGTATTATTTGGAAATTTTTGTATTTCTAAATCTCTAAAATTCATGTTTATCATAATTATATCCCTCTATTCTTATATATTTATAGTATACCAAAATATTAATATTTTGTCACATTTTTTTTTGAATAAAAAGACTAATATTAACTATCATAAATATAGAGAGGGTGATTATGTGAGTTTAGTTCCATCAGTAATTGAAAAAAATAATAATGGAGAAAGGGTATACGATATTTATTCTAGATTATTAAAAGACAGAATTATATATTTATATGGTGAAATAGATGATATAAATTCTAATACAATAGTTGCTCAATTATTATATTTAGATTCTTTAAATCATGACGATATTTCTATATATATTAATTCGCCAGGAGGAAGTGTTACGGGTGGTATGGCAATATATGATACTATGAATTTTATAAAATCGGATGTTTCTACAATATGCATTGGAATGGCTGCAAGCATGGGTGCTTTTTTACTTTCAAGTGGAGAAAAAGGAAAAAGATATTGTCTTCCAAATAGCGAAGTTATGATTCATCAACCACTTGGTGGTGCTCAAGGTCAAGCAAGTGAAATTAAAATTGCAGCAAATAGAATATTAAAATTAAGAGACAAATTAAATAATATTTTATCTCATAATACTGGTAAAGATATTAAAATAATTGAAAAAGATACTGATAGAGATTATTTTCTTTCTTCTGAAGAGGCAAAGGAATATGGTTTAATTGATAAAATATTAAAAAAAGAGAGTTAGAGAACTCTTTTTTTATTTACATGTATATCCATTTCCTTCATATTCATTTATTATATCTTTTTTTGACATACCATCGTAGTCTTCAAAATAAGATGTATCTTTCATTTTTTTCTTTTCAATATCATATTTAATTGTACTTGTTTTTTCTGTTTCATTATGCGATACATTCGCACCTTCATCTTCATCTAATCCCGCCAAGCTAAGATATAAAAATGAATGATATGTAATTGATTGCAATTCTGTCTCACTCATACCAGATGTATCTTCTACATTTTGGACAATAAGTTTACCTGACACCTTATAAATTCCATTGTCATCAAATGACATTGTAACATCAGAATTTACATAATCATTTTTAATAGAACATTTTATTATATTGCTATCTTTTCCGTTATCTTTGTTTAGAACTCTATATGCTAAAAATATTGCTATTCCAACTATTATAATGCAAATTACAATTCCCACTATTGTAGCAGCTATACCGCTTTTATTTTCTATTTTTCTTTTATAAACTGGAGCATTATAACCACCATCAAAGAAAGTATGCTCTCTATTTTCTTCCAGTAAATTATTTACCTTTTCATTGTTTAAATCAGTTTGATTAAAGAATGTGTTAGTAACTGGTTGTTCCACTATTATTTTACTACCACATTTAGTGCAAAAATTTGCACCAGGCAAAAGATTATTACCACAATTATTACATTTCATAAAATATACCACCTATTCTTATTTGATTTTAACACAAAATAATTTAATTTGAAATATATTTCTTTAATAAAAAAAAATATTACATATAAAATGTAATATTATCGTAGTATAGATTTGTCAATTTCTACAACTGGTCTTATTATAAATAAATCACTATTTACACTATAAGATCTAATTGAACCATTATTACTTATATACCATGCACTGGTTTTATTATTTCTGCTAGATGATGTCCAAAAACCTCTTACACCATTAAGATTTTGATAAAGCCAAATTGGACAACTTTCCTTTTTACTTGAGCATCCTAAATCTAATGCTTCTTCGTAACTCAAAAGTCTTGAATCAACCTTCCAGTTATTTGTTATAGTTTTTAATGTTTTATTTGCCGTTTGATTACCTTTTGAATTATCATTTGTATTTTCATACCAAGCAGTGTTCGAATTATTAAGATTTTTATTCAATATCATCAATACTTTATCATCTGTTTCTTTTATTATGTTAAAAGTGTAACAATCATCACCATTTTCACAAATTTTATTTTCTATTGGATTATATTTAATTTCTTCTCCTATTGAATACGATATGTGATCCTTTAATTTTTCTAATCTACTTTCTAAATTAGAATCTTTATTAGATTTTAACCCTATTTCAATTATTTTATACTCAATTGAAGATACTTTATCTTTCTTTTCTAATTTTGATAATAATTCTTCCAAAACTTCTTTATTTGTTTGTTTATTTTTGCTATATTTTATAGATAATTTACTGTTTTTATATATTACTTTATAGTTTTCTATATATATATTTGCGCTTACAACAACATTTTCTTTTATAGTTAATTCACTTCCTAATTTAGGAAAATCACCTTTAAAATCAATTATTAAACTTTCTTTATCATCAAGAGAATATAATAAATTCTTGTATAAAGAATATTTACTTTCATAAGTATATATAGAATTTTTTATACTTTTATTAACTAATTGTATATATTTTTTTACATTATCTTTATATTTATTCTTTTTTTCACTTTCTTTGTATAAAAGAAATAACATAATAAATACAACTAAAAATAATAGTATTGTTAAAATAACTGGTATTTTTTTGACTTTTCTACTTACTACCTTTTTACCCATAAACTTACTCCTTTTTACCCAATACCTCTTTTATTTTATTACTTGCTTCAGTTACTGTTTGCATATCTGGTTCCATAACATATAATTTTTGACCCGGATATGAGTATGTATAATTAGAGCTATCCGAACCATTTACACTTATTTTTTCTATATTCCATGATGGCATTTTGTTTATTTGAAATTTAGCTAAAGAAGTAATAGTATCTTTACTCATATTTGTTTCAAAGCTTCCATCTAATGTATCTAATATACCTGTATATGAACTAACTAGCGTTGATGTTTTTGTTAGTTTCTTAAATACAGCTTCAAGTACATCTTGTTGATTTTGTACTCTATGCCTATCTCCTTCAGTGTATGCATGTCTTTCACGTGCAAAAGCAAGTGCCATTTCTCCATTCATATGAACATTACCTTTTGGTATATATATAGCAGTATTTGTCCATGGAGTAAATCCTTTATCTGAATATACATCTATACCACCAAGTTTATCAACTAATTTAATTAGAGTTGTAAAATTTACTCTAATATAATAATTTATATCTATACCAAGTAAATCTTCTACCGTTTGCGTTGTCATATTAATACCATATGTACCTGAATGTGTAAGCTTATCTTTTCTTCCGGTTGTTCCATGTAATTGTACATAATAATCTCTTGGAATTGAAGTTAATAGCATCTTTCCTGTATTTGGATTTACTGTCATTATCATATTAACATCACTTCTAGATACATTTGTAATATCACCAGATGTATCTATACCACTTATATAAATATTAAATGATTCTCTTGAAACATCTACTTTTTTTGAAATATCTTTTTTCTCTGTTTTAATTTCTACAGTATAAACAACGAATGTCTTGTTAGTAAATCCTTCTATCTGTTCATCCGCATAATCTTTGTAATTATCATCTAATATAATTGCATCTATATCATCATTAAATAAATCATATATTAAATTTTCAGCATTATCATTATTTTTATAATCAACATTTATTTTGTCATCTATTTTCTTTAGTGCTTCTTTGTACTCTTTATCATCTTGATCTAAAATACCGATACTTGAATTATTTAAATCATCTAGTTTTTCATATCCATTATTTTTTAATGATATTACATAAAAACTTTCTATTTGATAATTCTTAAATCTAAATTTATTTAAAAATCCATTAGTATTATATAAATAATATAATATTATACTTATTAGAATTATAAAAACTGTACTTATACCTATAGCAACTTTCTTTATATTACTTTTAATTTTAGGTATAGTTAAAAATATCTCTAAAATTATTAATATTGGTAATAAAACACAACATATTATTGTAAAGTATTTTGTAGGAATAACATTTAATTCAAATATTATATAAAATAACAAAATATTAACAATTAATAATGTAATTCCAAAAATGGAACTTACAATTTTTAATGTTTTACTCACCTTTTTTGCTTTTCTTTTACTTTTACTCATATAAATCACCTTTTTAAATTATAACACGTACATCAATTAATGTAAATTCATGAATTTAAATTATTCTATATTAAACACATTATTTTTCATTTTCTTTCTTTAACAATATCTTCTTTTTTTAATTCACCTATTAATAATGATGATTGTACATTATGTTTATTAAAAGTTTCATTTACTTTTTTTTCATCATAATTAGCATAACAATATTTGCAAAAATGTCTACATGTATTATATACTCCAATATCAACAATCTCTACACAGTGACATTTTCTCATTTTTCTAGCTTTCCATTCACTTTTATAAATTTTACCTGTTAGTTTATATGCTAATTCGTGTGAAATACAATCTCTTTTTTTAAATCCATATTCTGCTAAATTTCTATCTTCAAAACAAGTTTGTACAGTCATTCCATTTTTAGATGCACTTTTGCTAAAATGTTCTCCTATTGTTTTGTAATCATTTTCAGTGAATGGTTTTAATTTTAAAATATTATTATTTTTTCTTACATTTTTATAATCATCTATAAATGATACAATTATACTTTTTACATAACCATTTAATAAATTACAAAGATTATCAAATGATTTTACATGATAATTAATATTGTATTTTTCACTTATAAATATAGGATCATATCTTATGTATATATTATCAATGCCTATAATATTTGATAATTTTTTTATTGCTTCAATTATTTTGCCTTTAGGTGGTACAAATGGTTCAATATCTCTTTTATATGGCGTTAGTGTAACATGAAATAAAATTGGTTTATCAATATCTTTTATATTATCCAATATAGGGATTGGATTTTTAGTACAAAATAATATCAAATCTACATCTTTAAAATATATCCTACTTACTAATTTAGGATTAAATGGATTTCTAACATCAACAAAACCAGCCTTATATCTATTCATAAACCATTCTTTATGAAATGCAACAATATCGCATCTTCCACTTACATTTAAAATCATAATAAAACACCCTTTATTTAAGTAATTATATTTCATATTAATTTTATTATCAAGAAAAAAGCAGAAATAATCTGCTTTATAAACTATTATTCTTATTTTTTATAAATTCCCTTAACAATTTTGTAAGAGCTCTTTTTTCTATTCTAGATACATAACTTCTAGATATTTTTAATTTACTAGCTATTTCTTTTTGTGTTATTTCATCTTCTCCATCTAATCCATATCTTTTAATTATTATTTCTTTTTCTCTTGGAGTTAATACATTAAAATACTCTTTTAGTGATTTTAAATTATCTTTATTATGTATATTTTCGGCATATTCTGGGTCTGGTGTTTTTAAAATATCTAAGAAACTTATTTCGTTACCCTCTTTATCAAAACCAACTGTTTCATTTAAACTTATATTTTTACTATTCTTTTTGTCTCCTCTAAAATACATCAATATTTCATTTTCTATACATCTAGCGCAATATGTAGTTATTTTAGTACCTTTTTCATAAGAATATGAATCAATTCCTTTTATAAGCCCAATTGTGCCTATACTAATTAAGTCATCTGAATCTGCTTGTTTATGTTCATATTTTTTTACTATATGTGCGACTAATCTAAGATTATGTTCTATTAATTTATCTCTTGCTTCTTTATCACCTAAAAGACATTTTTTTATTGCTTCTTCCTCTTCTTCTTTACTTAAAGGTTCTGGAAATACGTTATTTGAATATGCAAGTGTGAATAAATAGAAGTCTTTAAATAAATAAGAGAAAATTTTTTTAAACATACTATCACCAATTAATTATATGAAATAAAAAGCAAATACTTTATAAAAAATTATTAGAAAAAGCATTAATAATTCACCATAATAAATATCTATTTTTTTATATTTTTATTTATTTTCTAATAAAGTTTCTTCTTTATATTCATAATTTAAAACATTATTTTTAGTAATAACACTTTCACCAATTTTACTTTCTAAATCAGTTCTTGCATTATTTGCAACAGATCCACCTTGTTTTGCTACTTCAATATTTTCTTTTAAACCTTTTGGTTTATGTTTTTTAGCAATTTCTCTTGTTGCAATTTCGCCTAAATCAGCAAGTGTAACTTCAATATCACTCATATTATC